>Ga0209667_1001519_pt1 | contig 16662 bp, 14 predicted proteins | sample SaaInlV_165m_DNA_2_FD_184682 | JGI IMG/M metagenome (GOLD analysis project Ga0209667, IMG submission 184682) | Marine microbial communities from expanding oxygen minimum zones in the Saanich Inlet - Saanich Inlet SI037_S3LV_125m_DNA (SPAdes)... | ecosystem: Environmental > Aquatic > Marine >... | reverse complement strand
CTGAAATCTACAGAGCCCGATTGAGTGTTAGAACCAAATGCGTGTGACGAAGCACCATGAGTTGTTCCATCCCATACTTCTTCGTACGCTTTTGGTAATACGTCATCAATAGCATTAGCAGCTGAACCACTAATATCATTGAATTGGAAAGTTCCCATAGAACCCATACCAATTGTCATTTGTGCAGATGAGTTTATACCACCTGATGTTGCTGTATTTGATTGTTCTAAATCTAATGCAGTGAACACACTTACAGTCCAACCATTATCTAGTTCTCCTGAAGCACTAAAATAAAGGTCAGTGTCAACACCGATACCTTTACCATTAGAACCTATAGCACCTGCTTCATTACCTTCTGCAGAACTCCACACAGCTTGTGCGTCTCCAGAAACTGTATATTCAACAGCGTTAGCAGAGAACATAGCTAATGATCCAGCTAGAGCTGAAAGACCAACTTTTTTAAAGTTATTCATAATTCTCCTTTTGTTTGTTTTATTATTCATATGAATGATTGATATTTATCATTTTAAAATGAAGAAAATAACTTTTTCACATATAAATCACACTTTTTTATTGTTTGTTGTATTTTTGCAACAATAAATAACCTTTTGATTTAGCCATTTATTAAGTTAAACCATCAATAAATATGAATTTTTATAAAATTTTTAGAAATGTTTCTCTCATTGCTAGTATTTTATTACTTTTCAATGGCTGCTCGATGCCTCAATTGCCAAAACCTGACTGGTCTAAAACTTATGAGCCAGATGGAAAAAAGCGAGCAAGAAAAAATGTTGAGGAAGGAAGAGGCTTTTCACTAGGAATAGGTAGTGGAAAAAAAGGTGGTGATTTTCTTTTTGCTTCAGCAAATCCAATGTGGCGAGCTTCTCTAGAGACCCTAGATTTTATAACTCTTGCAACAGTAGACTATGCGGGAGGATTAATAATTTCAGATTGGTATTCTGAAGGTAACACGAATGAATCTATAAAAATAACTATAAGATTTTTAAGCAATGAAATTAGAGTTGACGGGCTAAATGTAACTTTGCATAAAAAAGTTTGTAATAATAATAACTGTTCTATTAGTAAAATCGAAAGTGACTTAAATTTGGAAATAAAAGATGCAATCTTAAGAAGAGCAGCTATTTTAAAAACCGAGTCAGACAAAACTGCAAAAAAAAATAGACCCAAAAAAAAATGGGGTGACGCGAGCAATAATAAATAAATATTTGTAATCTAAAATTAATATAGTGGAAAGATACAACTTTAAAACTATTGAAACTAAGTGGCAAAAATATTGGGATAAAAATAAATTTTTTGAATCAAAGGTAATAAAAGACAAAAAAAAATTTTACTGTCTTGAAATGTTTCCTTATCCATCTGGAAAAATTCATATGGGTCACGTAAGAAATTATACTATTGGTGATGTTTTATCGCGATTTAAAAAACTTCAAAACTACAACGTTCTACATCCTATGGGTTGGGATTCTTTTGGAATGCCAGCAGAAAATGCGGCAAGACTAAACAATTTAGACCCAAAAGAATGGACAGAAAAAAATATTTCTACTATGAGATCTCAACTGAAACAGCTTGGACTTTCTATAGACTGGAGTAGAGAAGTTTCTACTTGTTCATCAGAATATTACAAACACCAACAACTATTTTTTTTAGAGTTATATGACAAAGGTCTAATCTATAGAAAAGAAAATTATGTAAATTGGGACCCAGTTGACCAAACTGTTCTCGCAAATGAACAGGTGATCGATGGAAAAGGATGGAGATCTGGAGCTTTAGTTGAGCGAAAAAAACTGAACCAATGGTTTTTTAATATATCTAAGTTTTCAAATGAATTACTTGAAGGACTAAATCATCTTGATCAGTGGCCAAATAAAGTAAAGATTATGCAAAAAAATTGGATAGGGAAGTCATATGGTTGTGAAATTGATTTCAATATTGAAGGAGATCTACCTGTTAATAAAATAAAATGTTTTACCACGCGGCCTGATACTTTATTTGGATTTTCATTTCTTGCCATATCTGCAGATCATCCAATTTCAAAATTTTATGAAAATGATAAAAATTTTATTGATTTTAAAAAAAATTGTTCAAAAACGGGAACAACAGAGGAATCTATTGCTCAAGCTGAAAAAATTGGATTTAAAACAAATCTATTTGCTATAAATCCACTGGATCATAAAATTAAAGTCCCAGTATATTTTGCAAATTTTGTATTGATGGATTATGGATTTGGTGCTGTATTTGGTTGTCCAGCACATGATCAAAGAGATTTAGATTTTGCCCTAAAATATAATCTTAAAATTACCACGGTTGTAAAACCAAACGATGAAAAAGATGATTTTGAAATAAATAAAGAAGCTTATACGGGAACAGGGATAATTTTTAATTCTAAATTTTTAAATGGTTTAAAAGCTCCAAATGAATCTATTGCTAAGACTTTAAAAATACTTGAAGAAAAAAAAATAGGAAAGAAAAAGATTAATTTTAGATTAAAAGATTGGGGAGTTTCTAGACAAAGATATTGGGGTTGTCCTATCCCAATAGCCTACAATAAAAATAATGAAATAATAAAGGTACCTCTAGAAAAATTACCGATAGAACTACCTGAAAAAATTGATTTAAATACCACAGGTAATCCTCTTGATCATCAAAAAGACTGGAAAAAAATTATAATTAATGATGAAGAATGTACCCTTGAGACCGACACGTTAGATACTTTTGTAGACTCTTCGTGGTATTTTTTAAGATTTTGTTCTCCCAACAATAAAAGTTATGGATTTGATTACGAAGAAGTTAAATACTGGATGCCAGTAGACCAATATATAGGTGGAGTTGAGCACGCAATTCTACACTTGTTGTACTCAAGATTTTTTATGCAGGCAATAGACTATAAAAATGAAAAATTTAGTTTTACAGAACCTTTCCAGGGATTGTTTACACAGGGGATGGTATGTCATGAAACTTATAAAAATAAAAATAATCAATGGTTAAACCCTAGTGATGTAACTAGTGAAAATGGCAAAGATTTTTTTCTTAAAGATAAACCAAATGAAAAAGTTTTTGTGGGATCATCAGAGTCAATGTCAAAATCAAAAAAAAATACTGTAGATCCTGAAGAGATAATCAAAAACTATGGTGCAGATGCTGTAAGACTGTTTATATTATCCGACAGTCCACCAGAAAAGGATGTACAATGGTCAGAGCAAGGCATGATAGCATCTTATAAGTTTTTACAAAAATTTTGGTTATTACATCAAACTATAAAAGAAAAGATATTGTTAAACGAAAATACAGATATAGATGCAGCTGAAACTGAATTTAATGAATTTACAAACCAACTCATTAATAAGATAACAAAAAACTTAGATAATTTTCATTACAATGTAATTGTTGCAAACTTTCATGAAACATATAATTTTTTAATTAAATTTATTAAAAAACCATTACATAAAGAAAAATTGTTAGACAACTATTTAAAAATATTAAAAATTATGAGCCCTGTAGTACCTCACTTCATATCAGAGTGTTTGGAAGAGCTTGGAGAAAATACCGATATTAAGTGGCCTGAAGTTGATCCAAAACATTTAAGTAAGAAAACAATTCAGATTGTTTTTCAAATCAATGGGAAAAAAAGAGGACTTATTGAAAGTGATAGAGGCATAGATGAGTTACAACTAATAAATAATATTAAATCAGATCCATTATATAAAAAATATTTTGATAAAACTAAGGTTATCAGAAGTATCTATGTTAAAGATAGACTAATTAACTTAATAATTAAATGAGAAAAATAATACTATATCTATTCATATGTTTTATTTTTGGTTGTGCGGGATATGAGCCAATATTTTCTTCAAAAAATTTAGATTTTTACATAAGCGATATAGAAAACTTAAATAGTGATGATATTACACGTAAAATATCTAAAAGATTAAAAGACTACAAGATAGAAGATGCTAATAAAAAAGAATATAAATTAAAAATAACTTCAGAAAAAAATGAATATGTTGCTTCAAAAGATTCAAAGGGTGACCCTTTGGTTTTTGTAATGTCTGTAAAAACTAAGATAGAAGTTTTATATAATGAGAAATCTATTAACATATTAAATTTAAGTGAAACTTTTAATTTTAATAATCAATCCAATAAGTTTGATTTAAGTAAATATAAAAAGAATATTGAGGAAAACTTAATAAATAAAATATACGAAAATTTAATCATAAAAATACAAACACTTTAAATGATATTAAAAAATTTTGAATTAAGTAAAGTTGATTTAAAAAAAAATTGTTATTTTCTTTTATACGGTGAAAATCAAGGTTTAAAAAACCAAATAATAGAAAAAAAATTCAAAAAAAATTATTCCAACGGGATATACACTTATGATGAAAATGAAATTCTTAATAATGAAGAAACATTCTTTAATAATATATTATCTAAATCATTTTTTGAAAGTCAAAAATTAATTATAGTTAATAGATCAACTGATAAATTATTAAATATAGTAGATGAAATAATTGAAAAAAATATTACAGATTTAATTATAATTTTAAATGCAAATATTCTTGAAAAAAGATCTAAATTAAGATCCTTTTTTGAAAAAAATAAAAAAACTATATGTGTGCCTTTTTATGCAGATACAAGCCAAGTGTTAATGGGGGTAGTTAATAACTTTTTTAGAGAAAATAAAATTATAATGTCACAACAAGCAATAAATATAATCGTCGAAAGGTGTAGAGGAGATAGGCAGAATTTAAATAATGAACTACAAAAAATACAAAATTTTATAAAAAATAAAAAAAAGGTAGAAATAGAAGATCTTTTAAAACTTACTAATTTAGCTGAAAATTATGATGTTTCAGAGTTAGTAGATAGCTGTCTGGCAAAAAACAAAAGAAAAACAATTAATATTTTGAATGAAAATAATTATTCCTTAGAGGATTGTATTATTATTATTAGAACTTTTTTAATGAAAGCAAAGAGACTTTTAAAACTAAGTCAGGAATCTAAAGACAAAAAAAATATTGACGATATAATCTCTTCGTTTAAGCCACCAATTTTTTGGAAAGATAAAGAAATTGTTAAGCAACAAATGAAAAGCTGGTCATATGAAAATGTTGGAAATTTAATATATAAAATTAATGAAATTGAGTACTTGATAAAAAAAAATTCCTCAAACTCAATTAATATTTTATCAAATTTTATTATCGAACAAACTTTAAGAACTAATAATTAGATTTTATTATTTCAATAATTTTATTTAATTGATCCATATCTTTATATTCAAAAGTTATAAATCCTGTATTATTTTTTTTATTTTTAATTGAGACATTTAATCCGATTTTATTGGTGATTGAGGACTCTAGTGCTTGGAGATTTGTATCTTTTTGGTTTTGAAATGATTGTTTTCTTGTTTTGAAAATTTTAACAAATTTTTCTGCTTGCCTTACGGATAGATTCCTTTCAATTATTTTATTTGCTATAAATGTAATATTTTGTAAACCAACTAAAATTTTTGCATGACCTGCTGTCAATTTTTTTTCTTCAATTAATTTTAAAACCTCGATTGGTAAAGTTAATAATCTTAAACAATTAGCTATATGACTTCTACTCTTGCCAATAAAAGTTGCAACTTTTTCTTGATCATATGAAAATTCATTAATTAAACGTTTATAGCCTTGTGCTTCTTCAACTGCATTTAAGTCTTCTCTTTGAACATTTTCAACTATCGCAAATTCTAAAGACTTCAGATCGTTTGCTTCTGTAATTACAACTGGTACATCATGTAAACCTGCTTTTTGCGCTGCGAGCCACCTTCTCTCTCCTGCTATTATTTCATACTTTAATTTTTCAACATTGGATTTTCTAACTATTATTGGTTGAATTATACCTCTTTCTTTAATTGAATTAGTTAATTCTTCCAAACTTTCTTTTTTAAAAAATTTTCTAGGCTGAAATTTATTACTAACTAATTCGCTAATTAATAATTTATTAATATTTGTATCTTTTTTTGTTTCTCCAATTAATGATGATAGACCTCTACCCAGCCCTTTTTTTATTTTATTTGAATCCATTATGCAGCGCTCCCTATTATTCTTTCTTGATTAATAAACTCATCTGTAAAACTATAGTATGATTTACTTCCTGGACAAGATTTATCATAAATTAAAACTGGCATTCCATGAGACGGAGCTTCTGACAGTCTCACATTTCGTGGTATTACTGTAGCATATACTTTGTCACCAAAATAATCTCTAGCTTCTGCTTCTACTTGAGAAGAAAGTTTATTTCGCTTGTCATACATTGTTAAAAGTATTCCTCTAATTTTTAAGTCAGGATTTAAGTTTACTTTAATACGATCTATTGTCTTTATTAGTTGAGTTAAACCTTCAAGTGCAAAAAATTCTGCTTGTAATGGCACCAAGAGTGAATTTGATGTCACTAAAGACATAACAGTTAGAAGACTCAGCGAAGGAGGGCAGTCTATCAAGACATAGTCATAAGATGCTCTAGAATCATTTAAACACGCTGTTAATTTCTCTTTTAAAATGAAGGATCTGTTGCTATCTCCTGCAGTTTCCACCTCTAGTCCTGACAAATCAACATTTGAAGTTACTATATCCAAATTTTTAAACTTAGTTTTTCTTATAACTTCTAAAATTGAGCTAGTCCCATTTAAAACTCCATAAATTGTTTCATCTGAATTACCCATGTTTGATATTCCCAAACCTGTTGTTGCATTACCTTGAGGATCTAGATCTAATACTAGAATTTTTTTTCTTTGTTGTGTTAAACCTGCCGCAAGATTTATTACAGTTGTGGTTTTCCCTACTCCACCCTTTTGATTTATTACTGAAATAATTTGCATGTCAATTTAAAGTTTTTTTTTTTATGTTTTTTATATTTAATAAAAAAGATTCATTACTTGTTAAACTTTTTTTTTCTGTGTATTCAAAATTCCATTCTATTAAAGTTTCTTTTAAAGTTTTTTTCCCATTTTTGCCCATGAATAAAATTAAATTTTTATATGTATTAAAATTTTTATTAATTAAATCCAAAATAATCGGCAAAGGTTTAAATGCTCTTGCCATAATAGTGCCGGAGTCCAATTTTTTCTCATTAAATACATTTTTTTGAATTATTTCAGTCTCTAAATTAAGTTTTTTTGAAACTTCTCTTAGAAATGTGCTTTTGTGATAACTTTTTTCATATAGAATTAGCTTCATATCTTTTTTTATTCTTTTCATCATAATTGCCATAACTATGCCGGGCATTCCACCTCCTGTACCTAAATCACTGGTTGTATTTGAATTTAAGTTAACAAAATCAATGGCTTGTGCTGTATCTATTATATGTCTCATTCTTATAGTATCATTTTGACATGTTTCTTTGCTAATTATGTTAATTTCTTTATTTTTATCAATAATCATTGATATAAATGTTTCGAAATCTAAAAAAGTTTCACGTGAAACGTTTAAATGATTTAATGCCGAGTATTTTCTAATTATTTCGTCTTTCATTAAGCTATATGCTTAATAGACTTTCTTTTAACGTATGACAACAAAATATAAACAGCGGCTGGAGTAATTCCATCAATTCTGAGTGCCTGACCCATCGTTTTGGGTTTAATTAGTTTAAATTTAGCCTTAACCTCATTAGAAAGACCAGAAAGTTCATCATAGTTAACTTTATCGGGAATAATAAGATTTTCATCTCTTTTAAAAGCCAATATATCTGCTTTCTGTTTTTTTAGATACCCTCTATAATGGGCGTTAATCTCTATTTGCTCATCAATTTCTCTGCTAAAATAAGAAATACTTGGCCAAATTTCTCTAATTTTATCCATATTAACGTTTTTTTGTGTTAAAATCTCACTAGAAGATCTTAAAACACCATCTTTTGCAATTTTAATTCCAAAATTAGCTATTTTTGAGGGTGTAACGCTTAAATTATTCATTTGTTGTGTTACTGTCGCGATTTTTTGTGATTTTTCCTCAAAAACTATTTTACGATTTTCAGATAACAAACCAATCATTATTCCTTTAGTTGACAGTCTAAGATCGGCATTATCGGCTCTTAGACTCAATCTATACTCTGCTCTTGATGTAAACATTCTGTAAGGTTCTGCAACGCCTTTGGTAACTAAATCATCTATCATAACACCAATATATGCATCAGATCTATCTAGTATAAATGGTTCAGATTTCTTAAATGCTAAAGCAGCATTAATTCCTGCTATTAGGCCTTGGGCGGCTGCTTCTTCATAACCTGTAGTGCCATTAACTTGTCCAGCCAAATAAAGATTTTGAATCTTTTTAGTTTCAAGTGTTAGAAAGAGTTCTCTAGGATCTATATAGTCATACTCAATCGCGTAACCAGGTCTAATTATTGAAACATTTTCTAAACCATTGATATTGCTACATATTTCTTGCTGAACTTCAGTTGGAAGTGAAGTTGATATGCCATTTGGGTATATAGTGTGATCATTTATGCCTTCAGGTTCCAAAAAAATTTGATGATGTTCTTTTTCAGCAAATTTTACAACTTTGTCCTCTATCGAAGGACAATATCTTGGGCCTACACCCTTAATGCTACCTGAATACATTGCACTTCGATTTAAATTTTTTTTTATAATTTCATGAACCTTCTTGTTTGTATAAGTCATACGACAGGAAACTTGTTCGTTAATATTTTTTTTTGTTAAGAAGGAAAAAAAGTAAGGATCATCATCTGCGAATTGTTCCTCTAAAATTTTAAAATTAATTGTTCGTGAATCAAGTCTAGGAGGAGTACCTGTCTTTAATCTTCCAATTTTAAAATCAAACTTTGCAAGCTGTTCAGATAAACCAGTAGAAGGTTTTTCATCAAATCTTCCAGCTGGAGTTTTTTCATCTCCAATATGTATTAATCCATTTAAAAAAGTGCCTGTTGTTAATATTAGTTTGTTACACATGACTTTTTTTCCTGCTAGGGTTTCAAAACCACTTATAACGTTTTTATTAAAAATAAAACTTATAACAGGATCCTGAAAAACGCTTAAATTACAGTAGTTTAGGAGTTTTTTTTGCATATAATGTTTATATAATGATCTATCTGATTGAGTTCTTGGTCCTCTTACAGCTGGACCCCTGCTTCTATTTAATAACCTAAATTGTATACCAGATTTATCTGCAACGTCTCCCATCAATCCATCTAATGCATCAATCTCTCTTACAAGGTGGCCTTTACCAAGTCCTCCTATAGCTGGATTACAAGACATCTCCCCGATAGTTTCTATTTTGTGTGTGAATAAAGCAGTGTTAGCTCCCAGTCGTGCTGAAGCTGCTGATGCTTCACATCCAGCGTGCCCTCCTCCGATAACAACAACATCAAATGATAGATCATTTTTCATACTCTAAATTTATAACTCATAAAAATATTTACAAGATATGACTTGTATTTATAAATAAACTATATTTATCAACGAAAAATGGATGAATACGGTTAAAAAAGCAGCAAAAACGTAGTTTACTTGCCTATGCAAAAATCGTTGAAAATACTACCTAATATCTCCTCAACATCAACTTTTCCTACAATCTTGCCCAAATGTCTTGTGGCTAATCTTAAGTCTTCAGCAGCTTTATCAAATTCTTCTACTTGGTTTTTTTGATTAAAATTTTTTATATGTTGTAGACATTTTTTTAAATGTTGTCTGTGTCGCGCTCTGGTTATGAAAATATCATTTGTGCTAATAAATTTATTTTTTAATTTATTTTTAATTTTTAAAATTAATTGATCAATATTAATATTATTTTTAATAGAAATTAAAATGTGATCATACTTTAATATTTCAGAATCTAATTTTTTATTTATTAAATCACATTTATTAACAACAAGTATTGAATTCTCATCAACTAATTTTGTTAAAAGTCCTTTAAAATCAACACTTTTAGGCTCTATTACGATAATTTTCAAATCAGAGTCTTCTGCTTTATTTAATCCTAATTTAATCCCTTTTTTTTCGATTTCATTTTTAGAATCTCTAATTCCAGCTGTATCTGAAATTATCACTGGATATCCATCAATATTTAAATGGGTTTCGATAACGTCTCTTGTTGTTCCTGCAATTTCAGAAACTATTGCAACATCTCTGCTAGCTAAGTAATTAAGTAAACTAGATTTACCAGCGTTTGTTGGACCAACAATAGCAATTTTAAAACCTTCTCTAATTATTTCTCCAACTTTCTCATCACCTAAAATTTTTTCTAGATTTTGCGATATTTGTTCGGCGTCATTTTTTATTTTATCTAAAATATTCTCTGGTAAATCTTCATCTGGAAAATCTATTTTGGCTTCTATGTATGATAAAATTTTTAAAAGTTTGTTTCTTAGTTCGTTAAATTTTTTTGAAGATGCACCTTTCATAATTTTTATTGCTTGTTTTCTTTGAATCTCAGTTTCTGCTGAAATTAAATCTGCTATACTCTCTGCCTTTAGCAAATTAATTTTACCATTTTGGAATGCCCGTTTTGTAAACTCACCAGGTTCTGCTATTCTGCAATTTTTTACTTTAGAAATAGAGGAGTGTAGTGCCTCAATCACTGCTTTACTCCCGTGGACATGGAACTCTGCCATATCTTCGCCTGTGTAGCTCTCAGGCCCTGGAAACCTCAATATTATTGCCTCATCTATTAGCTCAGAAGTATTGATTTTGTTTACTTTTCTTAATGTGGCTATTCTTGCTTTTGGAAGTTCCTTGTTTGTTAATAATTTTATCACTTGATTAGTTTCTTTACCCGATATTCTTATTATCGCCACCCCAGAAACACCCGGACCTGATGATAGAGCATAAATAGTCATGTAAAGAGTATACCTGTAATATTATAATTTCAAAGTCACTTACAACTGCTTCTCTAAAGTCAGCTTCTTAATCATTTTAATAAAACCTTCATTGAATTTTTTAATATCAAAAAGGGGAGAAGATAATGCTTTTTTCCTTAACGTTTTTCTTAGCTGACTCAAATCTTCATAATTTGAAATTATAAGTTTTGCTTTTTTTATAAAGTCGTTTTTATCCAAAGCAATAAATTGATCTAAATTTAAATTTTTATTAATGCTATATCCATATCGTGAATTGAATGTTTTGCCTTTAATTGTTAAAACCGGAACCCCCATCCATATTGACTCAAAACTTGTTGTGGCTCCATTATAAGGAAATGTATCTAGAGCAATATCAATTTTATTATAACATTCTAAATGTGTTTGATTACTTTTAGATCTTTTTAAAACTTTAATTTTTTTTAAATCTACTCCTTGAACTTTAAATCTATTTAAAAGATTATTTATTCCAGATTTTTGAACTTGAATTGAAGACTTTAAAATTAATTGAGATTTTGTTTTTTTTAAAAGTTCACTCCAAACTATGACTGTATTATCTGAAATTTTTGCAAAATTATTAAAGGATCCAAAGGTGATAAAACCATTTTTTTTATAAGGCAATTCATTAATTTTTATTTCGTTATTTAAAGGTAAATGACAACTCCATATATTTGGCTGTCTTAAAATTTTTTCTGAATAATATTCTTTATTATCTAATACATAAGGATCAGCAATTATATAATCCATTTCACTAATTCCTGTTGAGTTAGTATATCCAATCCAAGAAATTTGTATCGGTGCTGATCTATACTTAAAAAGTTCTAATCTGCTTCTAGCTGAGTAACCAACAAGATCGAATAAAATATTTATTTTTTTTTCCCTTATCAAATTAACAGCTGCAACGTCGTCTAGGTGATGAATATTATGCCAGCTTGTAAAAGTTTTTTTTAACTCTTTTGTCGTTTCATCTTGAAGTATTGGATTTGTAAAATTAAAAGCAATAGTTTCAAAATTATCATTTAAGCTTTTAATTGTTCCTTTCAAAAATTTCGCAACAGCATGATCTCTAAGTTCCGTTGAAAAAAAACCTATTTTTATTTTCTTTGGATTTTTTTCATAATTAATTTTTAAAAATTTATTTTCTTCTATTTTTTTTATTGATTCCAGATATTGTTTACAGAACTCATTGTACTGTTTTTGTGAGTAGGTATTTGAATAATTATATACATATATATGATTGGTAAAAATAAATTTAGTTGCATCCTTTTTTTCAATAATTTTATTATAGTAATTGATCGTTTTTTGAATTTCTCCTAAATGAAAATGAATTCTTGCTAAAAAAAACACAGTCCTAAAATCATAAATAACTTTTTGTAAATGATTATTTAAATAAATTACAGCATCATCATAATTTAATGTTTTAAGACTTACTTCCGCTAGATTGTATAATGCATCTATAAAATTATTATCTTTTTCATAAGCTTTTTTGAACAATTCTTGAGATTTTTTTGCTTCTTCTTTTGCAATTTCTTGATTACTTACTCTTTTTGAAATTTTGCATACTCCTAGCAAATTCAATATAAAGGGGTTTTCTTGTTCCTTTTTTTTTAGTGAAAATATAAGTTTTTCTATTTCAGAAAAATTTTTACTAATAACTAATTTTTCTATTTTTTTTTGATTTTCTTCTGACAATTCTTTAATCATAAAAAATAATTATTTTAAAATTTATCAATTAAAATCAATTATTAATAGAATAAAAATTTTAGCTTAAGCGGGCTTATTCATCGAATTAAAGAAATCTGAATTACTTTTTGTTTCTTTTAATTTAGAATTTATAAATTCTATTGCATCCATTGTTCCCATTGGAGCAATAATTCTTCTAAGAACATTCATTTTTTGTAGGTCATTTTTATCAAACAACAATTCTTCTCTTCTTGTTCCTGATTTAGTTATATCTATTGCTGGATAAATTCTTTTCTCCGCAATTTTCCTGTCTAATACGGTTTCACTATTTCCTGTTCCTTTAAATTCTTCAAATATAACTTCGTCCATTCTGCTTCCTGTATCAATTAAAGCTGTTGATATGATTGTTAGCGATCCACCTTCTTCAATATTTCTTGCCGCCCCGAAAAATCTTTTTGGTCTTTGAAGTGCATTCGCATCAACTCCTCCGGTCAAAACTTTACCTGAGCTTGGTATTACTGCATTGTAAGCTCTACCCAGTCTTGTTATCGAGTCTAATAAGATAACCACATCTTTTTTATGTTCTGTAAGTCGTTTTGCTTTTTCTATTACCATTTCAGCAACAGCTACGTGCCTTGATGCTGGTTCATCAAAAGTAGAACTTATAACTTCTCCTTTAACTGTCCTTTGCATATCTGTTACTTCTTCTGGTCGTTCGTCAATTAATAAAACCATTAAATAACACTCTGGATAATTGGCGGCTATCGAATTAGCTATACTTTGTAAGATCATTGTTTTACCAGCTTTTGGAGGTGATATAATTATAGATCTTTGACCTTTTCCTATGGGGCTTACAAGATCAATTAATCTTGGAGTTAAATCTGGTTTTTTTTCTATCTTGGTTGTTTCAACTTCCATTACCAGTTGTTTGTCTGGATATAATGGAGTTAGGTTATCAAATGCAATTTTATGACGCGCTTTTTCCGGTTCTTCAAAATTTAACTTACTAACTTGTAATAATGCAAAATATCTCTCTCCCTCTTTTGGTGATCTAACAGGACCCTCAACGGTGTCACCGGTTCTTAACCCAAATTTTCTTATTTGACTTGGACTCACGTAAATATCGTCTGGACCTGGCAAATAATTTGACTCCATTGCTCGTAAAAAACCAAAACCATCTTGAAGCAGTTGTAAAACGCCTGCGCCGGTTATTTCTTCTTTCTCAGCAACTTTTTTTAAAATTGCAAATAAAATTTCTTGTTTTCTTAATGTGCTTGCATTTTCTATGCCAAGTTTTTCTGCTTGGGCAATCAACTGTTCAGAAGATTTTAGTTTTAGTTCTTGTATATTCATTTTATGGGATTGAGTTTACGGTTTGTAAGATAGATTAAATATAATACTCTTTATAAATATTTCAAGTCTAGATAGGCTTAAAAACAACAATAAAAACAATCAAAATAAGGAATATTGTGGGCACTTCGTTAATTATTCTAAAAAATTTTGCTGGTCTTGTGTTGGTGTTGTTTTTTAATGAATAAATACATCTGCCAAGATACACATTAAAAATTGATAACAAGATTACTAAAACAAATTTTAATTGAATCCATAGTTGAGATAAAATTTCAAATCCATTTAAATAAACTAAAGTAACACCAGATAGCCAGGTTAATATCATAGATGGTATCATAATATAATAAAACAATCTTTTTTCCATAATCTCAAAAATATCTGTGGCTTGTTTCTTTTTTTTATTTTCTACATGGTAGACAAAAATTCTAGGCAAATACAAAAGTCCTGCCATCCAAGAAACTACAGCTATCAAGTGCAGGCTTTTTAATAATAAATAACTATTCATAATTTAAACAAGGGCATTTTTTAAAATTAGATGGGCAATGATTCTTTGGGGGATAAAGATGTTCATTAAGTTTATATTCTTCTTTTTTAATTATTAATTCTGACATGGCTTGTATAAAGTCTTCATTTATACCAAGTGCGGGAACTCTTGTGTAGTTTTTACATCCATTGGCATCTGCTAATTGTTTGTATTCTATGTCCAGTTCAACTAGAGTTTCGGAATGTTCTGAAACAAATGCTATGGGCACTAAAACTATATGTTTTTCGATTTTAGAATTTTCAATTATTACATCTTCCGTTGATGGTCCAATCCATTTTAAAGGACCAACTCTACTTTGATAACTTAAAATCCAATCTAGGTTTTTATAATCTAGTTTTTCAACTATTTTTTTAACTGATTGCTCTACTTGCCATTGATAGGGGTCTCCTTTTTTAATATTTTTTTCTGGTAAACCATGAGCAGAAAATATTAATTTGAAATTTTTAAGATCTTTAATCTTTTTTATTATTTCTTTTGTGTGCGCATTGATAAAGTACTGGTCTGTTGGATAGCAACAAATAGTGCCTGTTTTAATGTTGTAATTATGTTTTTTGCAAACATCTTTCCATTCTTTAATTGAAGAGCCAGACGTTGCAGCAGAGTATTGTGGGTAGAGAGGCATTAAAATAACTTCCTCCGGGTTAAATAATTGAACTTCTTTAATCACATCTTTGGCTCTCGGATTCCAACATCTCATTACGATAAAGCACTTATATTCATCTTCGGTTTTTGTTTGATTTAGTTTTATTTCTAAAGCGCTTGACTGTTCTTTGGTTAGTTTTAGTATGGGGGAAGATCCGCCTAGTTCTTCATAGATTTTTTTAGCAACGGGCGCTCTTCTATTGGAAATTAATTTTGCCAAAGGGTACCTTAAAAAGAACGGTAGATTTAAAATTGCTGGATCATTAAATAAATTAAATAAAAAAGGTTCGACATTTTCTATTTTATCAGGACCACCGAGATTAAATAAGATAATTGCTTTTTTCATTTAATAGTCTTTCACTGTCTTCACTAAATAATCAACCATTTCGGGGTTGGTTTTTGGTAGAACTCCGTGTCCTAAATTAAAGATATATGGATGATCTTTAAAAATTTCTAAATATTTTAATGTTTTCTTTTTAAGATTTTCAGTATCTGTTAACAAAATTTTAGGGTCAAGTCCTCCTTGAATAGGTATGTTTATTTCTTTAGATATAGAATTAGGATTTACATCATAGTCAATGTTAATTACATCGGGATTAACGATATCACAATAATTTTTATAACTTTTTATTCCTCTTGGGAAACAAATTACTGGTATATTTAATGATTTAACATAATTAACCAAGTTAAGTGTTGGAATATAGATATAATTTGGTAAATCTTTTTCTTCTAGTAAACCAGCCCAACTATCAAAAATTTGTATTATAGATGCACCATTTTTTATTTGATAATTAATATGAATTTTTAAAAATTTTTCTAAAATTATTAAAACTCTATTTATTAAAAAATCATCTTTAAAAAAATCTTTTATTAGTTTCTTTTTTGGTGAATGTTTATTTATCATATAAACCAATAGTGTCCATGGTGCGCCTATAAATCCAATTAAATTTTTATTCTTAATTAAATTATTTCCACTAACTTTTTTAATTGATTTATAAATTGGATATAATTTTTTTAAAAAATCTATTTCGTCTATTTTAGAGATTGTTTCCAAATCTAAAGGACCTAATTGTGGGCCAAAATCTTTTTTAAATTCTACTTTTTGATTTAATCCATAAGGTAACATTAAAATATCTGAAAATATTATTGCAGCATCTAATTCAAATCTTCTAAGCGGTTGAACTGTAATTTCAGAGCATAAATTTTCATCTAAACATAAATTGATAAAATTTGGATTTGATTTTCTGATTTTTCTAAATTCTGGTAAATACCTTCCTGCTTGTCTCATTAACCAAATAGGTGTATTAGTAGTTTTTTTATTTAATATAATTTCCTGAATTGGTGTCATAATAATAAGTAAATATTTAATTATAGTATTAGTTATATAGTATGTGATTAGTGAGAATTACTTGTTTTTAACATTTTATTAACCATTTATTAACAATTAAAAGTTAATAAAATAATGTAAATTAGTAAATTTAAAGCTCTATTTAACTTTATTAGATTAAATGTATATTATTAATTAACATGTTTATTAATGTTAATAAAAACCAGGTTTTTCAAAGAAAACTAAG
>Ga0209667_1001502_pt1 | contig 16759 bp, 16 predicted proteins | sample SaaInlV_165m_DNA_2_FD_184682 | JGI IMG/M metagenome (GOLD analysis project Ga0209667, IMG submission 184682) | Marine microbial communities from expanding oxygen minimum zones in the Saanich Inlet - Saanich Inlet SI037_S3LV_125m_DNA (SPAdes)... | ecosystem: Environmental > Aquatic > Marine >... | reverse complement strand
AGAAAATCATATTATGTGATGCTCAAGTTGAAATTTATTCAGATCTAGAAAAATCTTTTTTAGATCTTGTTCATAATTCTGGGTATCCTGGAGTTAAATTTGAAAAGAAAATAGATTTTGTAAACCTGTACAATCAAAGATTTAATTAAAATAATTTTTCTTTAAATGATTTTTTAAATACTCTTTGTGATTTAATGTCTCTTTTTCACTAGGTTTTATTACTTTCTTAAAATATGAAACTTTCGTATTATTTTTGTCTTTAGTTTCCGTGTCTTGATTTTGAAAGTTTAGTGTTGGTTCTTTTTGATCTATTAAATTAATATAAACTTTTGCCAATAAATCACAGTCAATTAATGCAGTGTGCTGTGTTCTATTTGAATTGTCTATTCTATATCTTTTACATAATGCATCTAAACTCACAGGAGATCCTGGGAACTTATCTCTAGCTAAAATCAATGTATCTATTACTTCATTAGTTATCTTTTTTTTTCCAAATATAGACAGTTCATTATTTAAGTGACCTAAATCAAATTCAGCATTATGGATTATTAATCTTTTATCTTTAATAAATTCCAAAAATTTATCCCCAATTTCACTAAATTTTATTTGTTTGGCTAAAAATTCATCTGTATATCCATGAACTTCCAAAGCTTTTTCCGATACTTTACGCTCTGGATTTAAATAACAATGAAATCTATTTTTAGTTGGAATTAGATTTTCTAACTCTATGCAGCCAATTTCAACAATTCTGTGACCCTCCCTTATTGATATGCCTGTTGTTTCTGTATCTAATACTACTTCTCTCATTTTATACGATTTCTTTTAAAATATTTTTTATACCCTCTCTAACAGATTTTTTTGTAAAATCATTTTTAATAATAAATTTAGACTTTTTTTTTTTATAACTAGTAGACAGTTGAATTTCTTTAAATTTTTTTAAAAGTTTTTGATTAAAATTTTTTCTCTTTTTTAATTTTTTTAAAGTATCAGATTTTTTAGACTCTACAAAAATAAGTATATCTTTCTTACTATTAATTTTATTTTCTAATAATAAAGGAATATCAAGAATAACGATTTTTGCTTTATTGTGTTTTTTTAAAAATATATTCATTTTTTTTCTTATTTCTGAATGAACAATTTTAATAATTTTTGTTAAATTATTTTTTTGAGCTAAAATTGCGTTTGAAATTTCTTTTTTTTCTACAGGAAATGTGTGAATATATTTGGGTAAAATCTTTTTTAATTTGTTAAATATTTTTTTATCTTTTTTGTATAGTTTGGCAACTTCACTATCTGCGTTAAAAACTGGATAGCCAAAATTTTGCGCAACATAACTTTTACCAGACCCAATATCTCCTAAAATTCCAATTTTCATCATATATCCAAAAGTTTCAAAACATCATCATTAATTTCTGGTTTAACTTTGTGCCAAATATTAAAAGCTAAATGAGCTTGATAAACAAACATTAATTTACCGTTTTCTGTCTTGTGCCCCAACTCTTTTCCCATTTTTAAAAAATTTGTTTCTTTGGGGTTGTAAATAACATCGTAAAAAAATTTATTTTTGCCCACAGAAGAAAAATCAAGGTTCATATCATCTTCTTTTTTTAAACCTAAACTTGTTGCATTAATAATTATATCAAAGTTAGGGATTTTTCCCCACTCAATTATATTTAAATTATTAAATAAATTTTTTAAATTTTCTGCTTTTTCTTTTGTTCTATTGCTAATAAAAATTTTTGAAACTTTCATTTTATTTAAAGCATAAATTATTGATGGAACCACACCTCCTGCTCCTAATATGAAAACCTTTTTATTAAATAAATCAAATTTTGATCTTTTAATGCTTAACTCAAAACCATTAATATCCGTATTATGTCCAACTATTTTGTCATCCTCTAAATAAATGGTATTAACTGATTGGGTATTTTCTGACTCTGTTGTCAGTTTATCCAAATAAGGAATAACCGCTTTCTTAAAAGGGACTGTAACATTAATTCCATGAATTTTTTTTTCTTTAACTTTCAAAATTAAATTTTTTAGATCATGCTCTTCTAATTTTTCTTTTTCATATATTGCATCAATATCATTATTTTTAATCCAATAACTGTGCAATTTTGGTGATAAGGAGTGTTCAATTGGATTTCCAATAACTAAATATTTTTTCATTGGGTAATTTCTAGATATTCTTTAATCTTTTTGACTGGTAGGCCCATGATAGTGTCCTCGTCCCCCTCGATATTTAAGAATAAATTTCGCCCCTCACCTTCTATTTGATATACATTATATGAATATAGCGCCTCATCACTTATTTTAGATAAATATATTTTTAAATCTTCCTCTGAAAAATTTTTCATAGTTAATGATGCTTTGTCGGTATAATTCCAAATCATTGAACCATTCTTTGAAATGCAAACAGAACTTATAAGGTGGTGTTTTTTACCATTGAGTTTTTTTAAAATCACTAAAGCTTCTTCTCTATTTTCAGGTTTTGATATCAATTCACCCTCTAAATCTATTACACTATCTGCACCTAAAACCATTTGATTTTCTTGGACTAAACTAACTTTATTAGCCTTAAGTTCTGCTAGATTTTTTGAAATAATTTCTGGCTTAGCTTTTTCTTTAATAAGACCTTTTTTAACAGGATCTTCATCAACATTTGAGGGTTTGACCTCATTGGGTATTTTGTTTTTATCTAAAATTTCTTTTCTAACTCTGCTTTTAGATGCAAGAATAATTTTATTTAACATTATTTAAATATATTTCATGTATTTTAATTATTGAAGCAGCTGTCTCCTCAACTGATTTTCTTGTAACATCGATTGAAGGCCACTTATATTTTTGAAACGTTTTTTTAGCTTCTATAATTTCATTTTTAATATTATCTAAACTTACATATTTTTTATTTTCAGTTTCTCTTAATGAGTTCATCCTATTTTTTCTTATGTCAGCCAACCTTTCAGGCTCCGTATTTAAACCAATAACACAGGTTAATTGTGGGTTGTCCTTGAGTTTCTTTGGTAGGGAATTTTCGTTTATAAGTGGAATATTTGAAGTTTTAAAACCTTTGTTAGCAAGATAGATTGAAGTAGGGGTTTTGCTTGTTCTACTAACTCCAATTAAAACAATATCTGATTTTTCAATTTCTTCTGTCAAATTTCCATCATCATGATTCATTGTAAATTGTATTGCTTCTATTCTTTCGTAATATTCTTCATTAAGAGCATGTTGTCCACTTGGCTCATGAGATGCTTGTTGATTAAGAATTTTAGAGAAATTTAGAATTAAATTTCCGAGCACTCCAAAACAAGGAATATTTTTCTTATCACTTGCATTGGCTAAATATTTGGCTAAATTATTGTCTACTATTGTATAAAGAATTACTGAATTTTCTTTTTTTTTTGCGTCATCTAAAATTTTTAGAATTTGATTCTCGGTTCTGGTAAAAGAGTAAGAATTTACTTTATACTCAATGTTTTTAAATTGCGCTTTTAAAGCTAAAAAAATTCTATCTAGAGTCTCACCCGTAGAATCTGAAATAAGATAAATTTGATATGTATTACTCATGAATAAATTGTTAATAAATTTGTATTATTTTAATTAAATTACTCAAATTAAATATTGATTAATTATTGTTGTAAAATAAGGGTTTTATTAACATTAATAAACAAATGTAGAAAATTATACACTATATTTAATAAAAAATTAAAAAGAACCAATTTAAACAATTTTATTAATTTAAAAATGTTATTAAGTTGTTAATAAAATGTTAATAAAAACTTATCATCGTTATTCACATTACATAATACTAATACAATAACTATATATATTATTTTAATATGACACCTCTTCATCAAGTAATAATAAATAAAAATACTAAAATTAACCCGATTTGGATAATGAGACAAGCAGGTAGATATTTACCTGAATTTAGAGAAATTAGAAAACTAAATCCTAATTTTATAAAATTATGTTTAAATGAAATTTTATCATCAGAGATCACCTTACAACCTTTAAAAAGATTTGATTTGGACGCAGCAGTAATATTTTCAGATATTTTAATGTTGCCATATGGTTTAAATCAAAAAGTAGAATTCAAAAAAAACTTTGGACCCATACTTGGTAAGATTAATATTGATGAGATGGCCACATTAGATGAAATAGATTTTGTGGAAAAGATTTACCCAGTTTACAAAGCAATTAAAAAAGTAAGCACTGATAATCTTATGAAGAATAAAAATACTATAGGATTTGTTGGTGCTCCTTGGACATTATTAGTTTATATGATTAATCAACAGTCTCCCAAAAAAGATTTAAAACAAGATTTTTTTAAAGATACTGATTTAATTAAGAAAATTTTATTAGTTTTAGAAAAATTTCTAAAAATACATATTAAAAATCAAATCGAAAATGGAGCGAATGTAATACAAATCTTTGATAGTTGGGCAGGACTACTTGAAGAAAAAGATTTACCGCATTATATTTATTCACCAACACTTAGTTTGGTTAACTATGTTAAATCTTTAAAAATTCCTGTTATTTGTTTTCCAAGAAAAATTAAAAATTACAAGGAATACTGTGAAATTGTGAAACCTGACGCAGTAAGTATTGATTATAATATGGATCCTAAAGAAGCATTAAAAGACATACAAATTCCAATTCAAGGTGGATTAGATCCAAAAATTTTACTTACAGACAAAGAAACATTAAAAAAAGAAGCAATTAAATACTTAGATATTTTTAAAGATCATCCTTATATTTTTAATTTAGGGCACGGTATTTTACCTGAAACCAACCCAGAGATGGTTGAATGTTTGGTTAGCACGGTGAAAAATTATTAATGAAGAAAGCTATAATCCTTTTCAATTTAGGCGGGCCCGATAGTTTGGATAATGTAGAGCCTTTTTTATTTAATCTATTTAATGATCCTGCAATACTTAATTTACCTGTTTTTTTAAGGTTTCCACTTGCTAAATTAATTTCTAAAAGAAGGGCTCCAACTGCTAAAAAAATTTATCAAGAGCTTGGTGGTTCATCACCAATTTTAAAGTTAACGGAAGAACAATCAAAAGTCCTTGAGATAAAACTTAATAATGATGATGATAATTCAGAATATAAATCGTTTGTTGTTATGAGGTGTTGGCACCCAAGAGCAGAAACTGTAATTAATGATGTTAAAAATTATAATCCAGATGAGGTTATTTTAATGCCTCTTTATCCACAATATTCTGCAGCGACCTCAGGATCTTCTATTAAAGAATGGAAAGATATTTGTAAAAAAAATAACTTGAAAGCAAAAACAAGTACAATTTGCTGTTATCCAACAGACAACAATTTTATTTTGGCTCACAAAAATGAAATAATAAAAAAGATTAATAATTTAGAAAACTATAAATTAATTTTTTCTGCACACGGACTACCTGAAAAAAATATAGAAAATGGCGACCCGTATCAATGGCAAGTAGAACAGTCGGTTAATAAAATTGTTAAGGCATTGAATATAAATAATTTAGATTGGATTTTAAGTTATCAAAGTCGTGTAGGGCCATTAAGGTGGATTGGTCCATCAACAGAAGATGTAATTGTTGAAAATTCAAAATTAGAAAAACATATTGTTTTGGTGCCTATTGCTTTTGTTTCTGAGCATTCTGAAACTTTAGTCGAGCTAGACATAGAATATAAAGAATTGGCTGATAAAAATGGGTGTAAGAATTATACAAGAGTTCCCGCTCTCGGCACTAATGAAAATTTTATTAAAGCGATGTCTGAACTAATCATTAAAAAAGAAGAATATAATTTTAACAATAAACTTTATCCGCCTAAAGTTCGATGCCCGAATAATTTTAAAAAATGTCCATGTTTAAATTATGAATAGTTATTTATTATTTAAAAGTTTGCACTTAATTGCAGTTGTTTCTTGGATGGCGGGACTTTTATATTTGCCAAGAATTTTTGTTTACCATGTCGAAAACAATGAAAAAAAACAAGCTACAGAAATTTTTGAAGTTATGGAAAAAAGATTATATTTTTATATTATGAGACCAGCTATGATATTAACCTGGTTGTTTGGTATCATTTTAGTTTATTTAAATGGAGTAGAAATTTTTTCTCAACTATGGATGCAGTTAAAATTTGTATTGGTAATTTTATTATCAATTTTTCATGAATATTTGGGAAGGTGTATTTATTCATTAAAAAATAACACCAATTTAAGATCGGCAAAATACTTTAGAATAATAAATGAAATACCAACAATAATTCTCATAATAGTGATATTTGTTGCTATTTTTAAACCAATCTAGGGTTGAAATAACATTAAGAGTATATATATTATCTTTATCTATTTAGTCCTTATCAAATTATAAATCATGAATATCCAAGAATTAAAATTAAAATCGTCTGAACAACTCATTACTCAAGCTGAAGAGCTTGGAATTGAGAATGCTAGCACCCTAAGAAAACAAGAAATTCTTTTTGCTATTTTAAAAAAAGTTGCAGAAAAAGAGGAAATTACTGGAGCGGGTGTTTTACAATTACTACAAGACGGCTTTGGTTTCCTAAGAGCAATGGAATCAAACTATTTACCAGGACCAGATGATATTTATGTTAGCCCAAGTCAGATTAGAAAGTTTGGCTTAAGAACTGGTGATACAGTTGAGGGACCCGTTAGAGCGCCCAAAGAAGGCGAAAGATATTTTGCATTACTTCAGGTTAGTAAAATTAATTTTGAAGAGCCAGAAAAATCAAGACATAAAATTGCATTTGAAAACCTCACGCCACTATATCCGGACAAACAATTGGTGATGGAAATTGAAACTACAAAAATAGAAAAAAAACCAGATTTAACTCCAAGACTTATAGATTTAGTCAGTCCAATTGGTAAAGGGCAAAGATCAATTATCATTTCACCACCCAAAGCTGGTAAAACAATGATTTTACAGAGTATTGCAAACTCTATCGCAAAAAATTATCCAGAATGTTATCTGATAGTTTTATTAATTGATGAGCGACCCGAAGAAGTAACTGACATGCAAAGATCTGTAAAAGGAGAAGTTATTAGTTCAACTTTTGATGAGCCCGCACAAAGGCACGTAGCTGTTGCTGAAATGGTGATTGAAAAAGCTAAAAGATTAACAGAAAATAAAAAAGACGTAGTTATATTGTTAGATTCAATAACAAGATTAGGAAGAGCTTATAACGCTGTTATTCCAAGTTCAGGAAAAGTTTTAACGGGTGGTGTTGATGCTAATGCACTTCAAAGACCAAAAAGATTTTTTGGTGCAGCAAGAAATATTGAAGAAGGTGGATCTTTAACAATTATTTCAACTGCTTTAATTGATACTGGTAGCAGAATGGATGAAGTAATTTTCGAAGAATTTAAAGGAACAGGAAATAGTGAAACGGTTTTAGATAGAAAAATTGCAGATAAAAGAATTTATCCAGCAATCGATATCACAAAGTCAGGAACTAGAAGAGAAGAACTTTTATTTAATAAAGACGATCTCTCAAAGATGAATGTATTAAGAAGAATTATTGGTCCAATGGGAACCATGGATGCAATCGAATTTATTAATTCAAAATTAAAAGAAACAAAAAGTAATGCAGATTTCTTTAGTTCAATGAATAAACCAGCTTAAATTTTTAAATCTTAAGACATGAACTTTGTCGAAAAAGTAAAAACCCTTCAAAATTATTTTAAATTAGGAAATTTTAAAAAAGTAATAGAGGGCTGCAAATTATTAAATAAAAAATTTCCAAATAATTCCTTTGTTCTAAATTTGTCTGGAATGGCATATCAAAACCTATTAAATCACCATGAGGCTATAGACTTTTTTGAGTTGGCGCTAAAAGCTGACAATTTAAATATTGCAGCAATGAACAATTTAGCTAATTCATTAAAAGTTACAGATCAATTTGTTAGGGCAGATAAAATTTTTCAACAGATTTTAAAAGAAGACCCAAATTATATTAATGCTTACAATAACTATGCAAATCTAAAAATTGCAGTAAATGATGTTGAGGGTGCAATTGAATTATACAATCAAGCAATTGTTTTAGCTAAAAAAAAGAAAATTTATCCTATAAATTTTTTATTGCATTTAGCTAATGCATTTCAAAGTCTTAATAGAGAAAAAGAGTTAATGGAAGTGATTGAAGAAATTTTAAAGCTTGATCCAGAAAATACCGAAGCCCACAAAATTTTAAGTTGGACTTACAAATATTCCAAAACAAATTCAGAGTCTATAAGTCATATCTCTATAATGGAGAATATATTAAAAAAAAAAAATTTAAATAATGATCAAAAAGCAAAACTTTCCTTTGGATTGGGAAAAGCATATGATGATTTAAAAGATGTTGAGCAAGCAATTAAATTTATTTCTTCAGGCAATCAGCTTCATAAGAATATTTTCAAATCAAATATAATAGAAGAAACAAATATAATGAATAGAATGATTAAAATATTCAAAGATATAAATTTAAACAAAAGTCCAAATTTTTTTTCTAAAAAAAAAATAATTTTTATTTGTGGCATGCCAAGATCAGGAACAACATTAGTTGAGCAAATTATAGCCTCTCACAAAGAAGTTTATGGTGCTGGTGAACTTTCATTTTTAACAAATGTTATTCATGATAATTTTTTCAATGGAGATTTAATTGATAAACAAAGGATTATAGAAAATCAAAATTCTGAAAAAAATTTAATTAATGAAAAATATTTCGAAAAGTTTCTTTTATATAAAATTAAAAAACAAATAATAACTGATAAGGCTCCACTTAATTTTAAGTGGATTGGTTTTATAAAAATTTTTTTTCCAAATAGTAAAATTATTCACTGTAAAAGAAATTCACGAGATAATTGTTTATCAATATTTAAAAATTATTTTTCATCACCAAAAATGAATTGGGCCTATGATCAAAGAGATGTTTCTGATTATTATAATAATTATAATTCAATAATGAATTTTTGGTATTCAAAAATACCACAATTTATTCATACAGCTGAATATGAAAAAATTGTATCTGATAAAAAAAATGAAATAAAAAAATTACTAAAATTTTGTGATCTTGAGTGGGATGATAATTGCTTGAGTCATCACAGGAATACAAAAACACCTATTAGAACAGTTAGTATTGCTCAAGCTCGTCAGCCTGTTTACAGCTCATCTGTAAATTCTGGTGATAATTATAAAGACTATCTAAAAGAAATGTTTGATAATTTAATTTAAGTTTCATTCTAGTTAACTTATAGTTAAATTATTATGACAATTTATGCTCTATCAAGTGGTCCAGGGATTTCTGGTGTCGCAATAATTAGAGTTTCAGGACAAGAAACTTCTAAAGTCATAAAATTACTAACCAAAAAAAATGTGCCCAAACCAAGAGTTGCAACATTAAGAAAGATCAATGATATTAACACTTCTGAACTAATTGATGAGGGTATATTATTGTGGTTTCCTGGCCCTGAGAGCTACACAGGTGAAGATATGGCTGAAATACAGGTACATGGAAGTAAGGCTGTAATAGACGCTATCCATTTTTCTATTTCTACAGTTGAAAATTGTCGCTTAGCAGAACCAGGTGAGTTTACAAAGCTTGCATTTCAAAATGGAAAAATAAATTTACTCAAAGCAGAAAGTATAGCTGATTTAATTTCTGCTGAAACTGAAATTCAAAGAAAACAAGCAATTAAAATTATGAATGGAAAATCTGCTGATCAATTTAATTTTTTAAGAGAAAAACTTTTAAAAATTTTATCACATGTTGAAGCTAAAATAGATTTTCCTGATGAAGATTTGCCAAATGATATTTTAAAAGAAATTAAAAAAAGTTCAGATGAAGTTTCAATCAATATTGAAAAAATTTTAGATGATCAAAAAGTTGGAGAAAGAATTAGAGAAGGTTTTAAGATAGCAATTCTTGGACCAACCAATGCCGGTAAATCTAGTCTCCTAAATCATTTATCAAATAGAGATGTTGCAATTGTTTCAGAAATTGCAGGAACAACAAGAGATGTAATTGAAACACATCTTAACATAGATGGTTACCCAGTAATTGTTTCCGATACTGCTGGGATAAGAGAGTCAAAAAATGAAATCGAAAAAAAAGGTATAAAATTATCTTTAAACAGAGCAGAAGAAGCTGATTTGAAACTGGTCGTTGTTGATGCTAAAAAGCTTGATTTTACTGATGTTTTGAAGAGTTTGTTAGACCAAAATGCAATTTTAGTTATTAATAAATCAGACCTCTTAGAAGAAGATATTAATCCTGAAATTAAAAAAATAAATCATGTATTAATTTCGATTAAAGAAAATTTTAATATTGATGAATTAATTTTAAAAATAAAAAATAATTTAAAAAACAAATTTATAACTAGCGATGATATTTTTATCACCAGAGAAAGGCACAGACACCATCTTCGACAGTGTTTAGATCATCTTGAAAATTTTAATAAAAAAAATGAAGCTGAAGATTTTGATAAAGCTGCTGAAGATTTAAGATTAGCTACAAGACATCTTGGTATGATTGTTGGAAAAGTCGATGTTGAGGAGATATTAGGGAGTATATTCAACGATTTTTGTATAGGTAAATAACACCTTATTTTCCTTATTTTTATCACCTTCTCTTTTAAAAAACCCTTAAAACATTAGCCTATTTTACGAAGATTAGGCGTCACTTGTAAAAATATTAATCAGTTATAAATTCATCTTATGAAAAATGATTTATCATTTGACGTTGTTGTAATAGGTGGTGGCCATGCAGGTTGTGAGGCAGCTGCAGCTTCTGCACGTCTTGGAGTTAATACAGCTTTGTTTACTCATAAGATAGAAACAATTGGTGAGATGTCATGTAATCCTGCAATAGGTGGTTTGGGCAAAGGTCATTTAGTCAGAGAGATAGACGCTCTTGACGGTGTTATGGGTGAAGTTGCAGATAAATCGGGAATACAATTTAGATTATTAAATAGAAGTAGAGGTCCAGCAGTAAGAGGACCAAGAACTCAATCAGATAGATCATTATACCGTAAATATATGCAAGAAATATTGCTAAACTACTGTAATTTAAATATTTTTTCAGATCCAGTAATAAAATTTATTTTTAATAAAAACACAATAAGTGGTTTTGAAACTAAAGAAGGTAAAAAAGTTTTATGTTCCAAGTTAATACTAACAACAGGCACTTTCTTAAATGGTTTGATACATATAGGCGATGAAAGAACACCAGCTGGAAGGTATGATGAGAAACCTTCAACAGGATTAAGTGAACAATTAAAAAAATATGATTTTAAAATAGGAAGATTAAAAACAGGAACCCCTCCCCGACTTGACTCAAGAACAATTAATTATGAAAATTTAGAAGAACAGTTTGCAGATGATGATCCTTATTTTTTTTCTTTCTTAACTAAAAAAAATATTAACAAACAAGTTTCATGTCGTATGACTTATACTAACGACAAGGTTCATAAAATTATTGAAAAAAATTTATCTAAGAGCGCTATGTACTCTGGTAGCATACAAGGTGTCGGACCTAGATACTGCCCATCTATTGAAGACAAGATAGTAAAATTCGCTGATAAGGGCCGACATCAGATATTTTTAGAGCCTGAAGGGCTAAATGACCATACAATTTACCCAAATGGCATCTCCACTTCACTTCCAGCTGAGGTTCAGAAAGAAATATGTAACAATATCAATGGGTTAGAAAATGTATCTATTATAAGACCAGGATATGCCATAGAATATGACTATATAGATCCAAGAGAACTGTTTTTAACGCTTGAGACTAAGAAAATTAGCAATCTTTACCTTGCAGGTCAGATTAATGGAACAACAGGATATGAAGAGGCGGCAGCTCAAGGTCTTATAGCAGGGATAAATGCTGCTCTATCTCATAAAAAATTAGAACCCTTTATATTAGATAGGTCTGATGCTTACATAGGGGTAATGATTGATGATTTAGTGACTAAAGGTGTGGCTGAACCATACAGAATGTTTACATCAAGAGCTGAATATAGATTAAGCCTGAGATCTGATAATGCAGATCAAAGATTAACTGCAAAAGGAATGGAAATTGGATTAATTGGTGATGTTAGAAAGGTTATTTATCAAGATAAATTTGAAAAAATTAGCCAAATTAACTTAAAAATGGGTCAATCAACTATATCACCTAATAAAGCAGATCAATTTGGTATTAAAATAGCAAAAGACGGTATTTTAAGATCTTCTAACGAAATATTAACTCAAAAAGGGGTTGATATGAATAAAATTAGGGAAATATGGACTGATATACCTTTTTTTAGCAAAGAAATTGATGAACAGGTTGAAATTAATGCTCATTATAGAGGTTATTTGAAGAAGCAAAAAGCTGATATTTTAGCCTTTAAAAGAGATGAAAACCTTATAATACCTGATAAAATCAACTATGATGGTCTTTCAGGATTGTCAAATGAGGTAAAATCTAAATTTAAGGAAATAAAACCAAAAACAATGGGACAAGCATTAAGAATTGATGGAATTACTCCTGCTGCAGTATATATTTTGTTGTCACATGTAAAAAGAAAGTCTATTAAGCATATAGCTTAATGGAACAAGAAATTTTAAATTCATACTCAAGACTTAATAGTTTAAATGTTTCACGTGAAACATATTTAGATTTTGAATTATTCATATCAATGATAATTGAGAAAAATAAAGAAATTAATATAATAAGCAAAGAAACTGCCAAAAATGAGGTAATAAGAGAGCGTCATATAATAGATTCAGCTCAAATTATTGATTTTGTTGATTTAAATACTAATATAGTAACTGATTTAGGCACTGGAGGCGGTATGCCAGGAATTATCATAGCAATTATGTTAAAAAATATGAAAAAAAACTTGAAAATTCATTTATATGAGAAAAGTCACCATAAAAGCGCTTTTTTAAGAGAAGTATCAAGAAAATTAAAATTAAATACAGAAATATTTCAAGAAAATGTTTTTGATTTAAAAAAATTAAAAACTGGGAGCATAATGTCAAGAGCATTTAAACCAATGCCAATAGTTTTGGATTTAGTTTATGAAAATTTTTCAACTTATAAAAATTTAATTTTTTTTATGGGAAAGAATGGAAAAAAAATTTTTGAAAATTCTTTAAAGTTATGGGATCTAGAGTATGTAGAAAAAAAAAGTTTAACTAATGAAGATTCATTTTTGTTAAATATTAAAAAGATCAAAAAAAAAATTAAAAAAAATTAAAAAAACTAAATGCAAATTATTTCTATTATAAATCAAAAGGGTGGGGTTGGAAAAACAACAACCGTTATCAATCTTGCAGCAGGTTTGTCTCAACAAAATAAAAAAATCTTAGTTATAGACTTGGATCCTCAAGGAAATGCAACAACAGGCCTTGGATTATCTAATATGGAAAATTCTACTGATACTATTTATGGTGTATTGAATGGAACAAAAGAAATTTCTGAAGTAATTAAAAAAACTCAATTTGAAAATTTAGATTTAATAACTTCAAATGTAGATTTGTCAGGTCTAGAAGTTGAAACAGCTGAGGACGCGAATAGAGCATTTATACTTAAGCTTAAATTAACTGCGTATTTAAACAATTCTAGAGGGTTATATGATTATATATTAATTGACTGCCCACCCTCACTAAGCTTACTAACAGTCATGGCATTAGTGTCCTCACACTCACTTGTGGTTCCTCTTCAGACAGAATTTTTTGCTCTAGAGGGTTTAACTCAGCTTATGAAAACAATTGAAAGAATAAAAGTTAGTTTAAATCCAGAATTAATGATTAGAGGGATTCTTTTGACGATGTACGATAAGAGAAACAAGCTATCATCTCAAGTAGAGAAAGAAGCAAGAGATTATTTTAATGAAAAAGTTTATTCAACCGTGATCCCTAGGAATGTAAGATTGTCTGAAGCACCCTCACATGGGATGCCAGTTTTAATTTATGACAAATCATGTCCTGGTAGCAAATCATATTTCAGTTTTACAGATGAATTTATAAATCAAGAGACAACCATAGGGAGTGCCGCATAATGGATTCAAATAAAATAAAAAAAGGACTGGGTAGAGGCCTGTCTTCTTTAATAGGAGAAACTAAAATTGAAGCTTCAAAAAATCAATTATCTATTAGTGATCTTATTCCAAATAAGTATCAACCTAGAAAAATTTTTGATGAGGATAATTTAAATGATCTTACAAATTCGATTAAAGAAAGAGGTATCTTACAACCGATTATTGTTAGAAAATCAAATGATGATAAATATAAGTTTGAAATAATTGCAGGAGAGAGAAGGTGGCTTGCAGCTCAAAAAGCTGGACTTCATACTGTCCCAGTAGTTATCACAGAAGCAGATGATCTAAAATCTTTAGAATATGCTATTGTTGAAAACGTACAAAGACATGATTTGAATCCATTGGAAGAAGCCCAGGGTTATAAGCGTTTAATTGATGAATTTAATTATGATCAAGAAAAAGTTTCTAAGTTTATTGGCAAAAGTAGAAGCCATATAACAAACTCTTTAAGATTACTCACATTGCCTCTTGAAGTTATTAAATTAATAGAAACACAAAAATTAACAGCAGGTCATGCTAAAATTTTAGTAGGGTTAGAAAATTCATCTTTTGTTGCTAATAAAATTGTTGAAAAAAAACTTTCAGTCAGACAAGCAGAAAGTTTTGTTAAAATATTTAAAAATAAAAGACAAAAACCCAATAACGTAAAAGACGCCAATATAAAAGATCTTGAAATATCAGTATCTAATAAAATTGGTTTAAATGTTTTGATTAAAAATAATAAAAATAATAAAGGAAAAATTTCTTTTGAATACAAAGGTCTAGATCAATTAAATAAAATTATAGATATAATCAAATCTAATTATTAGTGTTTGAAGAAGCCTCATTTAAAATAAAATCTGTAATTAAATTAATTGAATTATAAATATTCTTCTTAATTAAAAGCTCTATTTCACTCAGTTTGTAAATTAATTGTTTAATATTCTCTGGTGTCCACTTATAAATTTGTTGCTTTGTAATCTCTTTATCTTTCCAAAAAATAGGTGGTTTTGCAGATGATATTGTTAAATCTATGTTTTTATTATTTTGAAATTCACTTGAAAGTTTTAGTATTTTTTTTGCTTTATTTAAAAAAGTTCTAGTAATTAAAATACAATCTTCATTATTAAAATTGTTTTCATTCAAAATATTTACAATTTTTTTTTTATTTTTTGTTAGGCAGTTATCTATAAGTTCTGAAATGCCATGATTTTCAATTAAATTGGTTAATTTTGCTATATTTTCTGCAGTAATTTTTTTTCCATTTTTACTAAAATATTCGATTTTATTAAGTTCATTTAGTAAAGTTTCTCTATCTCCATTACATTTATTCACTATTAAATTAATATTTGATTGAGAAATTGATATATTTTTTTTCTTTAAAAAATTAAAAGTTAATTTTGAAAGTGTTTGTTCTGTATCTGGATAAAATGGTACACAAATATACTTTTTATTCTTTTCAAATAAAGATCTTAATTTTGATTTTTTTTCTAAATTATCTGCATTAAGAATAATTTTGATATCTTCAATATTTTTTGAGTCAATTTCATCAATAATTTTCAATATTTTATCAGTAACTCTTTTGATAATAATTATTTTTTCACTCTCAAAAAGAGATTTAGATAATATACTTTCTATAAAATTATTTATATTTTCTAGAACTTCTTTTTCTTCATATTTTGTAACTTCATCTTTTTCTTTTATTAGATTATTTGTGGCCTCATTTTTAAAGCCTTCATTTTTACCATAGAATAAAACTAATTTATTTTGGTCAAAATCTATTTTATTGATTTCGAAAGATTTAATTATCATTAATATTGTAGATTTCTGATATTAATTTTTCCCTAATTGAAGATGCAAAACTTCTTTTAATATTTTTCTCATATGTATTCTGTTCAAAAGAATCTGATTGATTTTTTATATTAATAGTTTCTTTAAGTTCTATGACTTGAGTTTTTTCTTTTAAATCAATCGTAAATATTGAGGTAACAGAAAGTTTATAATCTGTAATTAGTCCAGCAGAATCTTTTGTAAGAGTTTCCTTCAAATAATCAGTATAAATTTTTAAATTATAAATATTTGTAGTATTCTTACCTGAATATAATTTTATTTCATTCTTAATTAAGTTATTCATCTCAATATTACCTGTTGCTTCAACAATATTAATTTTGAAATTTTGTGATTTTTGATTTTTATAAATTGATGAATAGCCACAGCTATATAAAAATAATACTAAAATAATTAATGTTATATTTTTCATAAAATTTATACGATTATATTTATAAGTTTGTTTTTAATATAAATCTGTTTTTTTATGCTACCATCTATTAGATATTTTGATATTTTTTCATTTTTATAAATTAGTTCCACTATTTCTTTTTCAGTCACATTAAGATTTGTATTTATTAGCCCTCTTTTTTTTCCATTAATTTGAACAACAATTAAACATGAGCTTTCTTCAAGTTGTTTTTCATCATATTTAGGCCAGATCACCTCACTATCTTCTTTAATAATCTCTAAGCATTCATTTGATAGGTGAGGTAAAATTGGATTCATTGTAATTAAAATTTTCTTATAATTTTCTAAAATTGTTTTTCTTTGGTAGCCTTTATTTATTTCTTTAACCAAAAAAGAATGCATTTCATGCAAATTTGCTACAATTATATTGTAGCTAAAACTCTCTAGATTATGACTTATTTT
>Ga0209667_1001492_pt1 | contig 16820 bp, 11 predicted proteins | sample SaaInlV_165m_DNA_2_FD_184682 | JGI IMG/M metagenome (GOLD analysis project Ga0209667, IMG submission 184682) | Marine microbial communities from expanding oxygen minimum zones in the Saanich Inlet - Saanich Inlet SI037_S3LV_125m_DNA (SPAdes)... | ecosystem: Environmental > Aquatic > Marine >... | reverse complement strand
ATCCCGAACTTCGTCGAAGAGGGCAAGGAACGCGAGGTCACGATAGAGAGCGAAGTCGCGAGCGGGCAGTTTTCCCTTGCTCTTTCGTTGGAGGATGGTTGCTCGAGCCTTGGCGGCGAGTTTCTCCGCAGCACCTAGCTTAACTAGATTTGGGCTGAATAAACGCAGGCTATGCTCTCCTGCGTTTGGCGGACTCGGGTTTTCGTAATTGTCACCCAAGATTGCTCTCTCCAGCTCTTGTCGCTTGGAGGTGAAGGGGTTGCAAACAAGTAAGCTAGAGAGGTTTTCGGCCGAGTGGCGTTCGTCTACGGAAAATAGCTGAGTCATGGAACCGACTCAAATACCAAACAGAGGATTGGGCAAGGTAAACATACGTAAGATGCTGTGCTTTGTACGTTAAATGTATTTTCTTCGACGGGTATTTCTGGAATACTAGATGATTTCAGTTGCGGTTTAACAGTTGTAAGTATCTTTACTAAAGCAGTTTAAGGGTGATGGATTTCTGTTTTGAAGTGTCCTTCCGAACTTGGCGCGAAATCAGCGAATAGGGAGGCATGAAAGTGAAACCTATTACTGACCGAGATTCCCACATACTCCAATCAGATGGCTCACGCCGTCACCGATTTGATGTCAATCGTAGCGCGAAAGAGCCTTTGAATGTAAATGACTTGAGCGGCCGATTGTTTGGCGGGAGGATGTCGAGTCGATTTTCGGGATTGGCGTCTTCCTTTTTACGTTTTTCGCATTTGAACGACGTTTATCATCAATCGGATTCCAGGATTTGTGAAGATGAGGGAGAGGGAAGTATTTTCGAGGCCACCTTGGAAACTTTAGGTTCACATCTGGAAATATCCGACGAAGACTTGGATCGAATCCCCGAGGAGGGTCCCTTGTTGGTGGTGGCGAACCATCCCCTCGGTGGCTTGGACGGTTTGGCCCTGATGAGCTTGATCCTCAAGCGTCGGTCTGACTGCAAATTGCTGGCCAACTCCATTTTGGCGCGTTTCGATGCCTTTCGTCCCTTCCTTATCCCTGTCGATGTCCTGGGAGAGGAAAACGCATCCACAAAAAATGCTTCTGCGTTAAAAGGAGCCATCAACTGGATGAGGAACGGTGGCTGTCTGGCGGCTTTTCCCGCTGGTCAGGTTTCCAATTGGAGACTGGGGAGTCGTTGCGTGTCTGATCGAGCGTGGAATCCAGCGGTTGCAGCCATCGCGAAAAAGACCAATGCCTCGGTGGTCCCGGTTTTTTTCGAAGGACGTAACAGTGCTTGGTTTCAAGGGGCTGGCTATCTGCACCCTCGGTTACGTACTATGTTACTTGGAAGGGAGTTGTGGAACCGTCGAGGGTCTATGATTAGGGCACGGGTTGGTGAGCCTCTCGCACCCTCCCGTGTTAAGAATTTCTCCGGAGTCGAGGAATTGAACGACTATCTTCGACTCAGAGTGGAGGCTTTGCGTGGCACGGCAAATCAACCTAAGCGGCGAATAGAGAAAAAAACTCTCGAGACTCTCGCGAAGAATCCATTGCGCGAGGACGTGGCGCGAGAGGTTCGGAACCTGCCGGAAGAGGCGGAACTGGCTCGCAAGGGAGATTTTGTAGTCTATTCGACGCAAGCTGCGAAGATACCGAACATTATGGGCGAGATTGGTATTTTGCGTGAGATGACTTTCCGGGACGTGGGGGAGGGGACGGGCAAGAGCATCGATCTGGATTCCTTTGACGATTACTACCATCAGCTTTTTGCGTGGGACGAGAAGGCTCGGAAAATTGTCGGAGGTTATCGCTTGGCGGTGACCGAAGAGGTGCTTCGGGAAAAAGGTCGGAAAGGGCTTTACGTAAGTAACCTGTTTTCACTGAGGAAGAGCTTTTACAAGGCCATGGGACCTGCGGTGGAATTGGGACGTTCTTTCATTCGACCCGAATACCAACGCAAGTTATCGTTGCTTGGTTTGCTTTGGCGGGGAATCGGCGAATTCATTAACCGTCGACCCACTTGCTGCGTACTCTATGGCCCAGTTAGCATATCGGCGGATTACGCGCCAATCTCTCGCAATCTCATGGCGCGTTTCCTTCGCCGCAAGGAATGGTCTCCGAATATGGCCAGACGAGCTCGGGCAAAACATCCTTTTCGCGGTTCGCATTTGCCGTTGGCCTTGAAGCGCTGGGTGCGGGACGAGGGACGTAGCATTGAGGAGATTTCTGCAATCGTTTCCAGTGTGGAGCAGGATGGCAAGGGAGTGCCGGTGTTAGTGAAGCATTACCTTAAATTAAATGGCTCCTTTGTGAGCTTTGGCGTGGACCCGGACTTTGCCAATGCCCTCGATGGACTCATTGTGGTGGACATGCGGGACATGACCGATGCTCACCTTCGGCGTTATTTGGGAGAGGAAGGGATGAAGCGGATGACCCGAGCTCGCGAAGAAAGGCAAACGAACTACTTAAATTAACAGCAATAAAGGAACTAGACATGAAGAAATCAAAAATATCTGTAACCATACTTTTTTCGTTGGCGATTATCTTAATCGTTGGCGGTTGTCGGACTCGATCGATATCGAGCATAAGTGGTCATTCCGGGCGCGACGGCTACCGAGGAGAATTAAATGAACTTTCTGTACTTGGAGTTCGAACCGATGATAATGTTACCGATACCGACATTTCTGACGTTCTTGCTAGCAGAGAAGGAAAGCCTGTGGCATTGAAGCGTGGAGATGTTCTCGCCGTCATACAATCGGGAGCTCGTTTTCCGGACAAAGAGATGTCGGATTCGCTCGAGACTCTTTCAAAAGTCGTGCCTTTGTCGGGGGTTCCTCCCAAGGAGCAACATTTGCATGGACGGGAGCAAAAAAACAAAACCCCTATCCGTATCGACCGTTCCCTCCGTATGGCGGCTGCTAAAGGAGGGGCCAACAAGTTGCTTGTATATTGGGGTATTCTCGAGTCTGCGGCAGAACCCGAACAGGCGGCTAAGCAACTATCCTGGGTTCCCTTGTTGGGTCGAGTCATCCCTGATGAAACTCAGCATGTCCAAATGCGAGTCAAGGCAGCCTTGATAGACGTTGCGACCGGAAGCTGGACGATGATTCGTACCGAACCGATGCAGGATAAGCGAATGAGTTCACGACTGACTCGAGACAGTTCCGACCTGAAGCAGATCATGAGGCTTAAGGAAAAAGCCTATGCCCAATTCGCTGAAGACCTGAAAACCCGATTTCTCTTATAACTTTGTTGGGAGATCATTGATTAGATTCCCTATCAAGATGGCCAAGACGGCGTTGGGGTGATATCTTGTCTCTCACGAGTTGCTTGAGGGTTTTCACGTCGGGAAAACCTCCGTCTCTTTTTCTGCACCAAATCAATTCTTCTCCACAGGTAATTCTGAAACGACCTGATTCCGTCCGGCAAGGGCGTAGGCAGACCTCGTCGATTTCCGTTTCGAAGGTCGTCAGGATTTCCTGAGCCATCCAGGATGACCTCAGGAGCCAGCGGCATCCCGGGCAATATTCAATTACGACGTTCGCTTGCATTGGTTTTTCCGATGATTTCATTGGATCGGGTTGGATTGGTTTTCTTGTTGTCTTTCCTTGACGAAGTTTTCGGGAGATATCCCGTAGACTGACTTAAAAGTCCTTGAAAAATGAAAGGGATTCTCGAAGCCGAGTTCAAACGCGACGTTTTTGACAAGCTTTCCGGAGTTTAGCAGCAGAGAGACTGCATGACCCATTTTAAGGCGGATCAGAAACCGATAGGGGGTGTCCTTGTGAAACCTTCTGAAAATTCTCGATAGATAGGCGGCATCGATGTTCACTTCGTCGGCAAGTTGTTCAATGGATTTGATGGTGAAGTAATTTCTCCTCATATAACGCAAAGTCCGGTGATAAGTGTCCCATGACCGAGACTCAGATTGAGTCAATCCGTTTGATTTTTCGGAAATCTTGAGAATCAGCGCTTTGGCCAGAGAGTTGCAAATCTCCACCCCATGCTCGGATTCAAGGTTGGCGTTGCTGAGGATGAGCTCAAAAAGTTCCATAATTTCTCCAAGGGAACGTATTTTAAAGAGCCCGAACGGTTTGGATCCCAAGGCCCCGAATGGTCTCATGGCCGAATCGTGCGCACAGACCAAAAAATATTTCAGCATGGGTTTTTTGGCTGAATTTTCAATGCGGTGAGGAATGCCTCTTCTGTAGCTAAAGATGGAACCCGGTTTCAAGCGGTACGGTTTTCCATTGAGGATAAGCGAACCCTCTCCTTCCATTACGAAATCGAAAATCGTGAAAGCAAGATCTTCCACTTCTGTGGTGTGCTGAGGAAAAGTCCGACGATCCACGACATATTCGGGAAGACATCTCTCGCACCCTACGCTGACCACAAGTAGCTCTTTGGGTGTGCGCTGGGGTATGCCGAACAATATATGCCGGGCATCGGTCACTTGTTTGGAGAAATGGCTTTCTTTGGCTTGCATCTTAAGGATTTATAAAGTCAAAAATAGATATGCGATGGTCAAGCTTAGCTATTTCTTTTTAGAACATTTTTATTGTATTATTTGTTATTTTTGAGTCGAGCGATGACAATGATCGATATGCTACCTAAACTTTTTTCTTTCAGAATCAATGGACGAACTTTTTTCTTTTTTATGAAAAAGATGTAAAACGAACAGGCTATTCTAATTGTTAACTTTATGAACAAAACGACCCTAATCGCTCAGTTCTTTATTAGTTCATTCGTTGTTTTGTTTAGTAAGCCTAACATCGTTCTCATTAACGCGGACGATCTTGGCTATGGAGACCTTGGTTGCTACGGTGCGACTAGGGTGCAAACCCTCAATATCAACCGATTGGCCAGGGAAGGAATGCGTTTTACTGATGCTCATTCCGCTTCCGCGGTTTGCTCGCCTTCTCGTTTTGGCCTGCTTACCGGCCAATACCCCATCCGTAAGAACTTTTGGGGGCCAACTCCTCTAACTCAAGAACTGACAATCGATTTACGGCAACCTACTTTAGCCAGCGTGTTAAAATCAGCCGGTTATGCTACCTCGGTCATCGGGAAATGGCACTTGGGATTCGGCAAGGGACGAACCGATTGGAACAAGCCTCTCAAGCCGGGCCCTCTGGAAGTTGGTTTCGATTACTATTTTGGTATGCCTACGGTGAACAGCGGCCCCCCCTTCGTTTACGTCGAAAACCATAACGTGGTCGATTACGACCCCACGGATCCGTTTGTCATGCACAAAAAATCTGTCACTCAGAAATGGCCGGAGAAGGGAGGATACTCTGGTATAGGTGGGGCAAAGAAAGCTCATCTTCGCTACCGAGATGAGTATGTTGGCACCACCTTTGCGGAAAAGGCGGTAGCTTGGATCGAGAGCCATCACAAGCAAAGTAAGAACCAGCCTTTCTTCCTGTATTTGGCTACCACCAACATTCATCACCCGTTCACTCCGCATCCGAGATTCAAGGGGACGAGTCAGTGCGGTCTTTACGGCGACTTCATTCACGAACTCGATTGGATGGTAGGGGAAGTGCTCGGAATATTGGACGAGCTGAAGCTCGCCGACAAAACACTAGTCGTTTTTACAAGCGACAATGGCGGTATGCTCAACGTCACCGGGCAAAAGGCTTGGAGGTCTGGACACCGCTTGAACGGAAAATTTCTCGGCTTTAAATTCGGTGCTTGGGAAGGTGGGCATCGGGTGCCTTTTCTTATTCGTTGGCCCGAAAAGGTCCCAGCGGGCAAGATCTCGAACTGCCTCGTCAGCCAGATTGATTTGCTCCCCACCTTCGCTGCCATCGGTGATGTGAAATTACCCGAGGATGCGGAAATCGACGGAGTCAACCAGTTACCTCTCCTGACTGAGGAAAGCAAGGACTCGAAACGCGAACTCCTTGTGATCTCCCCCAACAGTCCAAGGCACCTAACTATCCGCAAGGGTAACTGGGTTTATATTCCCGCACAGGACGAAGGAGGTTTTCAAGGGAAGGAGATCGGAAGCCATCTGCTTGCTGGGGCCGCCGCCCAGAAACTGACCAAGTTGGTCAATAGCGACGTTTCTGCCGGAAAAATCAAGAAGGACTCCCCCTCCGCCCAGCTCTATAACCTTAACACTGATCCCTATCAGGCGACCAACGTCCACAACGAGCGACCCAAGGTGGTGGCTGAGCTATCTTCCCTTTTGGGGAAATGGAGAAAAATTATCCCACCATCTCCACGACTTGGTTGGGTCAACCTAAGGCAAGAAGGGCAAGCCACTCCAAGCAAAACAAAGTCTAACCCGGCTCCTAAGATTCGTGCAAAGCCCAGTTCTAGAAGTGTTTCCTTGGACTTCGAGTCGGGTAAGCTCGAGCCTTGGAAAGTAATCAAGGGGGAATTCGGACGTCCCATCGGAAACCGCATCCATTTTTTTCACGGGGAGACCCAGTACAACAAACAGGGTGAATACTATTTGACTACTCTGGAGCTAAGTCAAAAGGCTAAAAAAGGATCGGATTCGCAAACGGGAATAATCATCTCCCCTCTCTTTACTCCAGAGGGAGGAATGATGACCTTCCGAGTCGGGGGGGGACGTAGTTCTTCGACCTATGTTGCACTTTGTATGGAAAATGGCCAGGAGGTCGAAAAAGCTCAAGGCATTGACCTGCAGATTATGCAAAAAGCCAGTTGGGATCTCACGAAATACTCTGGCCTCAATATGTTCATCAAGGTTTTTGATCAATCTACGAGCGGTTGGGGGCATATCACGGTAGATGATTTTCAATTTGATGGTGAACTTTTGCCAAGGTATCCTACTGGGTACAAAAAGAAGAAAAATTGACCTTCAATGAGTATTGCGAATCCTTCAGCATTTTCCATCTGCAGAATTGGACAAAATAGATTTGTTTTTTGTCGGCGATTAGCACCAGTCAGTGAATTTAAAAAATGATCATGGTTTTACTAAAACTTTTGTTCTTAAGGCTTCCTGCGTTTGACTTATTTCAGCTTCTGCAAAAAATAATTTATTTTGCTTAATTTTCTAATTTTACGATTATTCCTTTCTCCCTCATGAAGTTTGTTGTCATCAACTTTTTTGGTGTGGCAGTTTTTGCCTTTCAACCACTGTTTGCCGATCCAATTGCTTTTTTCGAGACCAAGGTTCGTCCCTTGCTCATAAATCGTTGTTATGATTGTCACTCACACCAGGCGAAGAAGCTTAAGGGTGCCCTTTATCTGGATAGCCTAAAGGGAGCTTTGGAAGGTGGAGACATCGGACCTGCTGTCAAGCCTGGTGACCTTTCAGGGAGTTTGCTGATAGAGGCTATTCGCTACAGAGATCCCGATTTGCAGATGCCTCCCAAAAGCAAGCTTTCAAGCTCTGAAATTGAAATTCTGGAGAAATGGGTTTCATCGGGTGCCCATTGGCCCAAAGAACCTGAACCTACAGGCGGAACTACTAAGAAAATTTTCGACCTCGCAGGGCGAAAGGCCTCGCATTGGGCATGGAAGCCCGTTTTGGAACCGAACTTGCCTCAAGTTAAGGATGAGGCTTGGGGAAAACTTCCAATCGACCGATTTATTTTGGCTCGCTTGGAAAAAAGTGAATTAAACCCTGCGGTTTCAACTGATCGCCGTACTTTGATTAGACGTGTTACTTATGACCTGCGAGGAATGCCTCCCACTCCCGAAGAGGTAAATAGCTTTGTCGAAGACGGTTCTGGTAATGCCTTCGAAAAGGTCGTTGATCGTTTGCTTGATTCCTCCGAGTTTGGGGAGAAGTGGGCTCGTCACTGGATGGATCTTTTTCGATACGCCGAAAGCCGGGGACACGAATTTGATGCCAACACTCCTAATGCCTTTCGCTATCGCGATTACTTGATCCGAGCCTTGAATGCGGATGTGCCTTATGACCAGTTCGTGACTGAACACATTGCGGGTGATCTTCTTGCAAAGCCTCGACTGAATCCCGACACTGGAGCCAACGAATCGGTTCTCGCGACTGGGTTTTGGTTCCTTGGCGAATGGATTCATTCACCTGTCGATACCCGTCAGGACGAAGCGGATCGGTTCGACAACATGATCGGCGTATTTTCAAAGAGTTTTCTCGGTTTGACCGTTGCATGCGCTCGTTGTCACGACCACAAGTTCGATGCCATCTCAACCAAAGATTTTTATGCTCTTCAAGGATATTTGCAGAGCTCTGGATACCGCCAAGCTCGGTACGAGTCGATGGAGCACAACGGTAGAATCGCCCGAGATCTCGATGTGCTCGAACGCTCATCGGAATTAGGCAAAAAATTAGGCGAATTCATTGTTTTGGGTTCCGTCGATGCGGCCAAGTATATGTTGGCCGCAGGAAGGATTCTTAGAGGAGACTTCGATTCCAAGAAGGATGTGCTTGTTAAAAGCGAGCCCGACTCAGCAGGTCCCATCGTCTTTGCCGACTTTGAGGATGGAACCTATGGAAAGTGGCTATCTACCGGCACAGCCTTTGGGAAAGGACCGGTAACACTTGAAACCAAGGCCGAATACCAAAAGGACGTTCGTCCTCATGGGAAGTTCTTTGTGAATTCTCACAATGTTCGCCTTTCGGGCAAGACCCCGTCGTCCGGTTCGGCCGACGACCAACTAGGGTCTTTGACCAGCCCGCGTTTTCGTATCGAGCGAGATTTCATTACTTTCCTCGTCGGAGGTGGCGCTTACAAGAAGGAAACCTGCGTGAATTTACTTGTGGATGGCAAGGTAGTTCTCTCGGCAACCGGGCGAAGCAATAACACCATGACGGAAACCAGTTGGGACGTGCGTCGCTGGAGGGGTTCGGAGGCTCGCATTCAAGTGGTCGACAAGCGGAAGGGCGGTTGGGGTAACATTGGTTTGGATCACATTGTCTTCACGGACAAAAAAGGCAATGTTCCCGCTAGCAATCAAGCCACTGCAGAATTTGACAATGCGTCAGTAATTTCCTTCGCCAAGACTGAAAAGCTGAACGAGAAAAAACTACTCGCATGGTCGAAAGCCTTTGCTCAAGCCAAGTCGAACCGAACCGATCCCTTGGCTCCACTGGTTGCTGTATTTGGTAACGAAAAACCCAATTGGAATCTCTTGAGATCTGCAAACGCCGATCTGGAATTGCGTCGAGGGAAGTACCTTGACGCGTTGGAAAAGTTGGAGCTTGCCGTTGTTTATGGAAATTTGGCTCCCGGATTGTTTATGCAGGATGGGGTAACCTTTGGCCAACGGCCCAAGTTGCCCGGTGATTTGCTGTTGGATGCTGAGGGTGCCCTTATCGGTATCGCTCGTTGGGGCATGGCCCGTCGAGAACCTGTTTGGCGTGGCCTCCGTATAGTGGACTCGGCCAAGGATGCCGGCAGCCTCGGTTTTACTCGAGCCGGAATTACGCTCCGCTCCCCGACCTTTACAAATACTAACGGAGACGCTCATTACCTCGTGAGAGGCAAGGGAAAGGCTATTGCTGCGGTGGACTCCCATCGACTGATTCAAGGCCCATTACATCGTAATATGGCGATCGACGTTGGGCGGTCCGGTGAACTGACGTGGGTTACGCAGGATTTGGACAAGCGAGGGCAAACCTACCTTGGACATCGTTTGCATGTGGAGTTTACTCCTACCGATGGCAATGATTTCGAGGTTTTGATGATTGATCTATCCAATGATTCAGGGGCTCGTGGAGAGGTCTTGAATTTCTTAAAAAATCCACCGAATGCCTTGGTGCAGGGTGCGGATGGTTTTGGTGAAACTTCCACCCGAGAACAATTGGCAACTTTTGTTTCAAATAGACTTCAGGGCGTTGCCGAAAAGTTTGGGAATCCTTTCGGCAACAAACCGGCGGATTTAGAGCAGGCTTATATTGCTGACTGGCTAGTTCGAAACAAAGGATTGATGGGGTTGGATGAGGCGAAGAACGTAAGTGATGAGTTCCTTTCCGGTCACAAGCAACTTGTTTCCCGAATAAAACGTGATTCCCGAATCGCCATGGCAATGCTGGATGGCTCATCTGATGACGAGTACGTCTTCTTGCGGGGGAATCATCGAACTCGAGGAGATTCCGTCCCTCGCCGTTTTCTCGAAGCTTTGGGTGGTTTGGATCAACCCGCCCCTGAAGTGGGAAGCGGGCGCCTCGAATTAGCCCGGCAAATCATCGACCCCAAGCGGAATCCATTTGTTTCCCGGGTTTTGGTTAATCGTTTGTGGCATCACTTGTTCGGTCGTGGCATTGTTCCATCTACCGACGATTTTGGAGTTTTGGGCCAACGACCCACTCATCCGGAGTTGCTCGACCACTTGGCAGGAAGGTTTGTTGCGAACAATTGGTCTGTGAAGGAAACGATAAAGCAAATCATCATGAGTCGAACTTACCGAATGAGTAGCGAGGCAAAGGGACCCGGAGAAGCCAAGGATCCGGCGAACGACTTGTGGCATCGAGCCAATTTGCGTCGGTTGCAAGCCGAGTCCATCCGAGATGCCTTGCTTTTTGTTTCGGGTAGGCTCGACCCGAAGATGTTCGGAAACTCAGTACCCACTTACTTGACGGCTTTCATGGAGGGTAGGGGACGACCGGGAAAGGGACCTTTGGATGGAAATGGCAGACGAAGCATATACCTTTCAGTCCGTCGTAACTTCCTATCTCCCTTTATGTTGGCTTTTGATACACCTTCTCCATTTAATGCCGTTGGGCGTCGTACGAATTCAAATGTCCCCTCGCAAGGATTGATTCTCATGAACGATCCATTTGTAATTGGACAGGCTGCCCTTTGGGGGAAGAAATTGCTAAAGCAGTTTACCCATTCAGAGCAGCGTATTCAAAGTCTCTATGAATCTGCTTTTTCTCGTCCACCTAGCGAATTTGAGATGGAAGTTTCGCATGCTTTTGTTTTGGAACAGGCAAAGCTTCACGGTGTTGCCAAGGATCATGAGTTGCCATGGAAGGATTTGGCCCACGCCATTATCAACACAAAGGAATTCATCTTTTTGAACTAGTCGATTTTTTTAAAATAAAATGAAACATCATTGCAGAAGATTCCGAAGTACTCCCACTACTCGGCGAAGCATGTTGAAAAACTGTGGAATGGGCTTTGGTGCAACTGCAGTTTCGGCTTTGTTGCAGGGCAAAGCGTTTGCGGGGCTCGATTCATCGGGAAAAGATCGTCATTCCGCCTTCAATCCTCTTACGCCTAGAAAACCGCATTTTCCGGCTCGGGCGAAAAGCGTTATTTTTCTCTACATGGACGGTGGGGTTTCTCATGTGGATTCCTTTGATCCCAAACCCATGCTGACTAAATTCCACGGCCAAGATCCGAGAAAGTTGATGGATGTCCAACCGACTCAATTCAACAGCATCGGCAAGGTTTTGAAAAGTCATTGGAATTTCAAGAATTACGGCAAGAGCGGGCTTCCCGTCAGTGATTTGTTTCCTCATGTCGGATCGTGCGCAGATGACATTTGCGTTATTCGCTCGATGACTTCGAATTTTTCCGAACATACAAATGCAAATTACTTCCTACATACCGGTAGTGGACTTCAAGGACGTCCAAGCATGGGTGCTTGGGCGGGCTATGGCTTGGGCAGCGAGAACCAGGACTTACCCGGTTTTGTAGTGGTGAATGGCGGTTTAGTACCCCCGGGAGGGTTGGATAACTTTAATGCCGGTTATCTCCCCGCCGCCTATCAGGGGAGCGTGTTCCGGGGTTCAAACCCTCCTGTCGCCAATGTCAAGATGAGTGATCCCAGCGATGCTCACCAGCGTGCAAAATTGAACTTTATGCGCAAACTGGATTCGGAGAACCTGAAACGAGCGGGCGGCCATGACGCTTTGGAGTCGGCTATCTCGAATCATGAACTGGCTTATCGCATGCAGATGGAGGTCCCCGAGTTGATGGACCTTTCGGACGAACCCGAATACCTTAAGGAAGCTTATGGATTTAATCACAGCTGGAATGGAACAAAGACTTTTGCGCGCTCTTGCATGACTGCTCGTCGTTTGGTTGAACGAGGAGTTCGTTTCATTGAACTGACTTGTCCTGGCGGATCGGGAGACCGTTGGGATCAGCATGGCAAATTGAAGGATGGTCACACGAAAAACGCTCGGTCCGTAGATCAACCAATTGGCACCTTGCTTAAGGATCTTAAGCAACGGGGATTGCTCGAGGAAACCCTCGTTGTATGGACTGGCGAGTTTGGTCGCACGCCTTTTGCACAAGGAGGCGACGGTCGTGATCATCACCCTTGGGGATTTTCCCTCTGGATGGCTGGCGGTGGCGTAAAAGGTGGAACGACTTATGGCTCAACCGATGAGTTTGGCTATCACGTGGTTGAAAACAAGCTCGAGATTCACGATTTGCATGCAACCATGCTTCATTTGCTAGGACTTGATCATGAGCGATCCACTTTTCGTTATGGTGGAAGAGATATGCGGTTGACGGACGTTCACGGGCATGTCATCAAAGACATAATTTCTTAACTTTTTATGAGTTAGGGTTATATGCTCTAATGAAGTCATGGATCAACCTGCAGATACCGAATTGGTAGAAGAAATTATTGATTCTGAGGAAGTCTCCTGTGAGGCCCCCCATTTTGAGACTCCTTTGCAGAAATACATGCGTGAGTATCGGTTGCTGAATAGCATGCTAATCTCTCTTTTTCTGATGGTTTTGTTTCTCGTTTGCTTTTGGAATCTCATTATTTGGACGGCTCCCGAGGGAGATGGCATGTCTGATTTCTCTGATGCCACGCCCGCTCCCAAACAAAAGAAGCAGCAGCAGCAAAAGGTTAAACTGATGCAGCGTCAAAAAGCTGCCAAATCCTCAAAGTCCTTTAACTTTCAAGCCAAAGCTATTTCTGATATTGCTGCTCCTGATATTGATATCAAGGCATTGGATATTAATCCCTCAATTGCCATTAGCCCGATGGGCGATGTGGGCGACGTTCGCGTGAAAGTTGATATGTCGGCTCTCGACAAGGCTTTTGCATCCACCTTCATGGGAATGAAGTCCCAAGCGAACAAGATTTGTTTCATAATCGATTACTCCGCTTCCATGAGAGGACGTGACTTAGTCATGCGCGACGAGCTGTCCACGGCTATCGATAAGTTGCCCGCGGTCGGTTCCGTGTGCGTAATGTTCTTTTCCGGTCCCACTTGGTTGGCTGGTGAAAACGCCAATGTCTTGCACAAAAAATGGAAAGGGACAAATGGTGCCGGTTGGGCGCCAGTTGCTGGATTTACTCCAAGCAGACCGAAATGGATTCCTGTAACTCCTTCTACCAAAAAAAAATTGACCGAAGCCGTTTGGGAAACTCCTCTGACTTTCGGTACGGTGTGGAACAATTCTTTTGAGTGGGCTTTTTACCTGAACCCCAAGCCAGATATAATCTATTTTATGACTGATGGTAATTCCAATCCCAAGCTCCAAGGAATGGATATTATCAAGGCCAAGAAAGGTCGCACTAAAATATACACTATAGGCTATGGCGCACCTGCCGGGGCCAAAAAACCGTTGGAAGAAATTGCCGCCATGACCGGAGGCAAGAGCAAGTTCGTGGGCATGGAGGCTATTCAAAAAATGGAAAAGGCAATTCCCGCTAAAAAGAAAGCCTTGGTCGGAAAAAAGAAAGGCAAAGGGTAACCTTCCTTCCTTTTTGATTTCCTATAAATTATACTCTGCATCTAGAGTATTTCCTTCTTCCTTTACCCAGTTGTATTATTAAAATAGGGATCTATTCTCTTCAGTCTTTTTGATCAAAATGGATCTTTAAGAATTGCATTTGCATTTCTTTAGATTTCATGTGGACCACTCATTTTTAAACTAGAATCAATCAAGTTATGAACAATCCTTTTCGCTTAATAATCTTGCTTTCTCTCGCCAGTTTATTCGGTTCCTTTCTTTCGGCCGAATCCATAAAGGTATTGCTTGTCGATGGGCAAAATAACCATAACTGGAAGGCCACGACTCCTGTCTTGAAGCAGGCCCTTGAAAGTTCCGGTCGTTTTTCGGTTACTGTATCCACTAGCCCTGCGAGAAATGGATCTAAGGATGATTGGGCTCAGTGGAATCCTGAATTTGGCTCTTTTGACGTTACTCTCAGCAATTACAATGGCCAAACTTGGCCGGAGTCCGTTCAGAAGGGATTGGAGAATTACGTTAAAGGCGGTGGAGCTTTCGTCGTTGTTCATGCCGCCAACAATTCTTTTTCAGGTTGGTTGGAGTACAACCGCATGATTGGTTTGGGCGGTTGGGGAGGGCGTACGGAGAAGAACGGTCCATACTTGTATTTTGACGATTCCAGCAAGCTTGTGCGCGACCCTCGTCCCGGTCGTGGAGGTAGTCATGGACCGCAGCACGAGTTTACGGTAAAGCTCCGCCAAAAGGATCACCCTATCGTTAAGGGTATGCCGTCAGAGTGGAAGCATGCAAAGGATGAGCTATACGACTCACTACGAGGACCTGCGGACAAGGTCGAGGTCATCGCTACGGCTTACAGCTCAAAAAGTAAAAGACACGAGCCTATGATCATGACAATAAGCTATGGAAAGGGCAGAGTTTTTCACACACCGATGGGACATGCCGATTATTCCATGCGTTGCGTTGGTTTCCAAGACGTACTGCGCCGAGGAACCGAATGGGCTGTAACGGGCGAGGTTACCCAAGCCCTATCGAAAGAGTTTCCTTCTGCTGAAAAAACGGTAACGGTGTCGTCGAAATAGTTTGGGCTTAATTTCTTAAGACACGACACAAAAAAAAGACCGCCTGGAGGCGGTCTTTTTTCGATCGAAAAGGATTTTCGAAAGAGATTTTACAGATTACTTAGTTGCATTGCCTTCGGCAGCACTACTGTTGTCCTCTGATCCAGTCTCACCACCACCACCGCAAGAAGCGAAGAGGGCGATAGACAGGATACTTAAGATGGTCAGAAAGCTTTTCATGACGTCAGTTTCCTTAATTGTTTGGTTTATATTTGTTTATCTAAAACCGCTTCCGAGGAAGTGGATTGTTGCCCATTAAAATCAACGTTTTGGGCAATATGTCAAGGGGAAAGGCGGATGCCGCCAAGGGGTTATCAGGTATCAGGGGAGGTTTTCCGTTTGCGTTTTTCTAAGAGGGCCTTCTTTAAGACATCCTTTTGACCTTCTTTATTCTATGGCTTCTCATTTAATTGGAATAGACGTGGGAACCTCCTCAACCAAGGCGGTTCTAATCGATGTATCCGGGGAGGTGGTCGAGACCATTGTTCCCGAATACGAATTTCAAACGCCGAGACCCTTGTGGGCAGAATCAAATCCCGCCGATTGGTGGGATGCCGCCGTGACGGCAATACGAGCTTTGCTCACCAAGGTCGATCCTGCGAGCATTGTCGGTGTGGGTCTCACCGGGCAGATGCACGGGATGGTTGCTCTGGACGGGAAGGGGGATGTTCTCAGACCCTGTATAATGTGGAATGATCAGCGTACGGGAAAGCAATGTGAGGCCATCACGGAGAAGGTCGGTGCAGAAAAGGTTATTCAGTTAACCGGTAACCCCGTCCTGCCGGGTTTTACGGCTCCGAAAATTGCTTGGACTCGCGAACAGGAGCCGGAGGTTTATGCGAGGATTACAAAAATCCTGCTTCCCAAGGATTATGTTCGCTACAAACTGACCGGGGAATTCTTTACCGATGTGTCAGACGCTTCCGGCACCTCCTTGCTCGATGTTGCGAACCGGTGCTGGTCGGACGAGATGCTCGCGGCCATGGATATTCCTGCTTCGTGGATGCCCGAAGTTACGGAGTCGGACGTGGCCTCGACAAAAATCTCCAAGTTTGCCGCCGAGGCAACGGGATTGCCGGAGGGTACGCCCGTCATTGCCGGAGGCGGGGATCAGGCGGCCCAAGCGGTTGGTTGCGGGATTGTGGGCGAAGGCGCGATTTCCGCTACCTTGGGAACTAGCGGTGTTCTCTTTGCGCACAGTGACGAGTACCGGGTAGAGCCCGAGGGTAAGCTTCATGCCTTTTGTCATGCGGTTCCGGGAAAGTGGCATCTCATGGGAGTGATGCTTTCTGCGGCTGGCTCTTTCCAGTGGTATCGGAACCAGTTTGGAAAAGAAGAAATGGCTGCTGAAGCCAACGGCGGTCCAGATGCCTACGACGCTCTCACCCAATTGGCAGCGGAAACCCCTGCCGGGTCTGAGGGTTTGCTTTTCTTACCTTACCTGTCGGGTGAAAGAACGCCTTATCCTGACCCTAATGCCCGTGGAAGCTTTATTGGCTTGAGCCTGCGACATGGCAAAAGTCACCTAACGAGAGCCGTTCTGGAAGGAGTGAGTTATGGGCTTAACGATTCTCTCACTCTCATGCGAGGTCTCGGTATCGAACCTGGCAGGGTCATCCTTTCAGGAGGAGGAACCCGTTCCGCCCTTTGGAAGCAGATGCTAGCCGATGTTTTCGGTACTCGTTGTGAAATGGTGAATGCGGCGGAAGGGGCGGCTTACGGGGCGGCTTTGTTGGCCTCTGTCGGCGCAGGTGTTCACAATAGTGTAAAAGAGGCGTGTTCGTCTAGTATTAGAGTCACTGATTCCGTGAATCCGAGTACGGAAAGAGAAATATACGAAGCTTTTTATCCGAGATACCGAGCTTTATATCCGGCTCTCAAAGATGAATTTGCTGCTTTGGCTGAGACGGTTGCAGTACAGGCGGGTTGAAGCTTTCTGCTCTAACCAATCAGGGCTCACCTTGTTAATCGGGCAATGGGTAACGTAGATTACGGTAGCAACCGCGTCCTGCGTGAATATCTCCTTTTCCACTATGGATCGGAGGATGAAATTTTGTCCAAGGGCCATGGCCCCAAAGAAGGACTGAATTTTCCC
>Ga0209667_1001483_pt1 | contig 16882 bp, 14 predicted proteins | sample SaaInlV_165m_DNA_2_FD_184682 | JGI IMG/M metagenome (GOLD analysis project Ga0209667, IMG submission 184682) | Marine microbial communities from expanding oxygen minimum zones in the Saanich Inlet - Saanich Inlet SI037_S3LV_125m_DNA (SPAdes)... | ecosystem: Environmental > Aquatic > Marine >... | reverse complement strand
GAAAAGTAATCCTGAATGCAGTGTTATTAAATGTAATTATAATATAAGTCAAGGTAAACTTAAAGGTCAAGCAAAATTACTTTTGGATAATACACATTTAATAGAAATTAAATGTTCTCAAGATGACATATGTACTTTTCCAAATACATGCCAAGCTTTAATGTATGGATACTTGCTAAAGAAAAAAGAACAAAGTATTAATCATAGTGTAAAAAATATTAGTTTATATAATCCAATAGTAGGAACTTTTGATACATTTGATGTTACTAAATTTGATTTTAATAAATATAAAAAAATTATATACTAATTTTACGATTAAATAGTATATTTAATTTATATATTAATTAAATGAAAATAGGTATAATTGGTAATGGATTTGTAGGTAAAGCTACTTTGGAACTCAGTTGTAAAGATATTGATATACTCGTATATGATATAAACCCTGATTTATGTATTCCCGCTAATACTAAATTTAGTGATTTAATGAAATGTAAAATTATTTTTATAAGTGTTCCAACACCCATGAATAAAGATGGGTCATGTTATTTAACTATTGTTGAAGATGTAATTAATAATTTAAAAAGTTTAAAATTTTCTAACTTTATAGTTTTACGTTCAACTGTTCCAGTTGGTACATGTGATAAATTAAATTGTTATTTTATGCCAGAATTTTTAACAGAAAAAAATTATATTAATGACTTTATCAATAATAAAGAATGGATTTTCGGTATATTAAAAAACAAAACAGATATACAATTTAAAGATTGTATATTAGAACTATTTAATCTTGCATATAAGAATAATATGATAAAAAGTAATAAATTAACATTTATGTTTAATAAAGAAGCCGAATTAGTAAAAATGTTCAGAAATTGTTTTTTAGCAACCAAAGTATCATTTTGTAATGAAATATACGAATTCTGTCAGAATAAAGATATATGTTATGAAAATGTTAGAAAAATAGCAACTAATGATGATAGAATTCTTCCTAGTCATACACGTGTTCCCGGACCCGATGGTAAAAAAGGATATGGTGGCACGTGTTTTCCAAAAGATACAAATAGTTTTAAATATGAGATGGAAAAAGTAGGAGTAAAACCTTATATATTAAATGCAGTTATTGAAAGAAATGAAACTATAGATAGACCCCAAAAAGATTGGAACGAAAATAAAGGTAGATCGGTTATTTACTAGTAAAAATAGTATAATAAAATTATTTACAAGTAAAATTTTGATTCTATTTAAACTAATAATATAATTATATATAATATGGTATTTCAATTTTATAAATATTCTATGAGGTTATCAAGACATTTCGCTAGATTATTTACAACATATAATACAAACCGAAGAGACCTATATTTTATAGGACAAGGATACCAAAACAGCAACTCGTCATCTTTGATTAAACATCATTTCTTAACTAACCCACATATTTATAGTCCCTATACACCTTACCAAGCGGAAATAAGTCAAGGTAGATTGGAATTACAGTATAATTATCAAGAAATGGTAAAAGATATTACAAAGATGGATATAGCTATAGCTAGTTTAATAGATAATGGACAAGTCGGAATGGATATATTATTTTTAATGAAAAATAATAATAATAATTCTAATAATAATTCAACTGTTTTAATTCAGAAAGATATTAATCGTGCTTTATTAAATTGTTTAAATACACGTGCTAATCATCAAAATATTAATTTAGAATTAATTGATACAAATAATATGGTAGAATATATTGATAATAATTCCAATCATATTAAAGGAATTATTTGTCAAAACCCATCTAAAATTGGTAATGTTAATGATTTTACCGATATTGTTACTATGGCAAAAGATAAAAATATATTAACAGCATGTCATACAGATTTAATAAGTTCAATATATTTAAAACCACCAGGTGATTACAATTTTGATATAGCATTCGGTAATGGATGTAATATGGGTATTGGAATGAATTATGGTGGTCCACAACCTGCTTTTATGGCAACTAAAAGACATATACGACGCAAATTACCGGGTAGAATAATAGGTAAAACAATAGATAAATACGATAAAGAAGCATTTAGATTAACTTGGCAAACTAGAGAACAACATATTAGACGAGAAGCAGCTACTAGTAATGTTTGTACAAGTCAAAGTTTATTAGCGTGTATGAGTGTATGTTATGCAATGTATACTGGGGAAAATAATTTAAAAAAAATAGCTGCTAATATTCATCATAAAACAACTTACTTTTACGATGGAATACAAAATCATAATAAATTAGATGTATTAAATAATAATTTTTATGATACGATTACACTTAAACAAAAAGGTGGATATGATGTTTCATCGATACTATATAGGAATAATATATACCCATATGTGTATGATGATAATATTTCATTTACAATAGACGAAACACATAGTATTAATGATCTAAATTATGTATTAGAATTATTAAATATATACAATGAAAATTGTAATAAAAGACATTATTATATTAATGTACTACCTAAAAGAAACCACGAAAAAATATTCACCAATAAGGTATTCCATACTATGACTGACGAACAAAACTTATCTAGATACCTATATGATTTAGGGAAAAAAGATTATAGCTTACAAGATGGTATGATTCCATTAGGTAGTTGTACTATGAAACATACACCTGCTGAAGCAATGAATATAATCTTAGATCCTAAATATAATATTCATCCTTGGGTTGATAAAGATAACTACAATCGGGATTGTGTTTATACAAACGTAATTAAATCATTAACAGATAAATTAAAAGAAATAACAGGTTTTGATCATGTATTTTATCAATCTCAAAGCGGTGCTATGGGAGAATATTCTGGATTAACAACTATTAAAAATTATCATAATTATATTAATGAAGGAGAGAGAAATATTGTTATATTACCGCGTAGCTCTCACGGAACTAATCCAATATCTGCTAAATTAGCAGGCTATAAAATCGTATATATTAAAGAAAGTGAAGGAATGATTGATATGGATGATCTTTATAAGATTATCAATAAATATAATTCCCAAATTGCAGCTTTAATGATAACTTATCCATCTACTTATGGATTATATGAAAAAAATATAAAAGATATTAACAATGTATTACATGAAAATGGTAGCTTAATTTATTTAGACGGTGCTAATATGAATGCATTAATGGGATTTCAAAAACCAACAGATTTAGGATTTGATATATGTCATTTTAATTTACATAAAACTTTTAGTATTCCTCATGGAGGTGGTGGTCCTGGTATGGGACCAATAGCAATGAAAGAATTTCTTAAACCTTATTTACCACAATTTAGTAGTGTTAAAGAATGTTCAAGTATATCAACTTCTGAATATGGTTCTGGATTAATATTAAATATTTCGGAATACTATATGCGACACAAAGATGAATCAAATTTAAAAGAACATCATAATAGAGTTAGAAATAATACAGATAATGTTATTTCATCATTACGACATTATTATAATATACTTCATGTTGATACCCAATATCGAGCTCATGAATTTATTATAGATACAAATTGTTTTGGGGATATAGATATATCATGTGTTGATATTGCTAAACGATTAATGGATTATCATTTTCATGCTCCTACAATGTCATGGCCTATAAATAATAGTTTAATGATCGAAATATCAGAAACCGAATCTGATGAAGAAATAGAACGATTTATTGATGCTATGATAAAAATAAAAAGCGAAATAAATGAAATAAGAGAAGGAAAATATTCTCAAGAGAATAATCCATTAAAAAATTCACCACATACACAATATGATTTATTAGATTGGCAATATCCTTATTCTATTGAAATAGGTTGTTTTCCAACAAAGTATCAACTAGAAAAAAAATACTGGCCGGCAAACAATAGAATAAATGAAGTTTATGGCGATATAGAACTTGAAAAATTATTTAAATAATACTACCTATTATTTTATAATATTTTATATCATGTGGCTCCATAAAATCAAAATCTATTTCACACATCTCTATAGGAGAATCTATTAACGTTAATACGGGTTCTATGCGAAGGGTTTTGTTAAATGGCATAACCTTGTACCCAACTCGTAATAATTCATCTGGCATTTTATATGCGAGGTGGATTCTAGGTTTCGTTATACCATTTTTGGTAATTAAAGCGGGATTATCTTGGTAAATAAATCCAACTAAATATGTATGTTCTTTATGGTTTTTTACTAACATTATATATCTTATTACAATAAGATATGTAATATATTTTTCAATTTTTACTATTGGCTAATAGTCATTTGTCGATAACCTCTAGTAAATATATTTACAAATGGTCTATCATCACTACCATATTGTCCTTGATTATCAGAATGTAGAAAGAATCCTTCGAATTCTTTGTCGACATTCTCTCTTCGCAAGTACCAAGTACAGCCCAGTCCGGCATACATTGATATGTGTATTTTTCCATTCTCGTTTTGTAATTCATTTGACAACATTGGAAAATCCATATCATTAATATCAGACTGTTGAATGATACGGTCTTGTAATGAAATAACATGTCTAGATGAGACAGATTCATTAATATTTAATTGCTTTACACAATCATAACATGTATTTATATGCTTGCAAGAAGGAAAGAAAACATTTGCTGTATTTGTTAAACATACAACACAATTATCTGAATTTCCTGTTACTCCTATATGTTCTTCTTTTATTATATTTTCTGCTCTACATACTGGACACGTTAATTTGATAGTATTTGTTGGACATTGTACACTACCATGCCCTCTTTTTTTACAAAGATTACAATGATGCGCGGCGGTAATATGTGACCATGTGTATTTACATTCTGGTACCGTACACTGTTTGTCTTGTGACAATATATCTCCTCCATGCATAGCACGTAAATTTTTCTGAATATATTCGTCATGACATTCGAGTTGTCCATGTCCATATTCACCACATATTCCACAACAATGACCTGACGTAACATGCGTTCTTTTGAACCGACATTGGTTCACGTGACATATATTCAAAGCTGATTGACCTGCCATTAAATATGATTATTATATTGTTTTATATAAATATATTTTTCAATTTTTATTAAAATGTGATAATTGCTGTTTTAATTTACTGTTAAGTAAATGCGATACTAGACTTGCATCGCTGATGCTCCTTTGTTTTAATAGGAGTTTTAATGTAAATGCAATGCAAGACTTGCATTGCACGCAGATTAACACAAATAATATAATAATTATATGTGACAACGGCTGTTAACAATGCAAATTAAAACGTAGGTTAACACATATATATATAATAATGTCAAATAAACGATTTACTGGGAAATTAATAGATGCTAAATTATTACCAAAAGATGAGAATGGCGCTACATGTTGTCGATGGTGTGGGAAAGGTGTAAAACCACCTAAAAGAACAATATGTTCACCTGAATGTGTTCATGAAATTAAGATTAGAACATCGGGTCGATATATTAGAGATTGTGTATATAAACGCGACAAAGGTATATGTGCTATTTGTAATATTGATACTAAAAAATTAGCTAAACAGGCATTACTGCTAGAAGACAAAGGAAGAGAAGATTTTTTATTACAAAATAATATATCACTGAAACGTAAAATATGGCTTCGTAAACATGGTGGTGGTTTGTGGGATGCTGATCATATTAATCCAGTTAAGGATGGTGGTGGGGAATGTGGATTGGATAATTACCGAACATTATGTATAAATTGTCATAAAATAATAACAAAAAGTAGTTATAAAAAATAATTTTTATAAATATTTAAAAATATCTATATATATATATAATGGCAACTAAAACTTATAATGTATTAAGTTATAATGTATGTTGGGAATGTATGACAGTATCATCTGGAGGTTCTGCTGGAACTTATGGTGCAACTTGTGGTACTACAGTTAATAATCATTGTCGACAAAATATAATAAATATTTGTAACAGAGGTAATTATGATTTTATTGGTATTCAAGAAGGCGGTCCTGGTTTAGCAGCTGCTATTCCAAATTTACAAACACTTGTATATACCGCAGGTCGTACAAATGCAATCTTATTATATAATGCACAAACATTTACACCTATTGGTAATTACACAGCTGGTAATGTACCAAAAGCAAGACCTGGAAGGCCATATATAGCACAAAGATTTAAAGACAATGCTACGAATCAAGAAATTATAGTAATGTCTCTTCATGCAGATCATAAGGATATACTAGAAGCTAATCTTCAATCAATGCTTTTTCCTATTATGCCACAAAATTATTTAGGTCATCTTATAATTATGGGCGATTTTAATCGCGAGTGGGATAATAATATTACTCTAACCATAAATGGAAATCAAATTAAAATGAACGTATTAAATAAAGATCACAATACATGCTGTCATAATGATCCAAAAACTCATCCAACATATCATAGAAAATATGATAATATAATGATAAGTGCTAATATTCAAGTAGAATATGGTTATCCAGAATATTTAGATACATCTACTGGAAATGGATTATTACCACAAACATCACGTGATTTATTAAATAAAACATCAGATCATATTCCAATCGCTGCTAAACTAAGTGTTCAATTACCAGCACACCAAGCACCAGTAAGGCCATTCCAACAAGCACCACCACAACGAGGCCCTGCACCAGTAATTAATCCAGTATATCCGTCACAACGAGGCCCTGTACCAGTAATTAATCCAGTATATCCACCACAACAACAAATTCCACAATTACCAGTAAATCCACCACAACAAAGATATGTACCAACACTACCAGTAAATCCACCACAACAAAGATATGTACCAACACTACCAGTAAATCCACCACAACAAAGATATGTACCAACACTACCAGTAAATCCACCACGGCAAGGCCCTGTACCAGTAATTGATCCAGTCTACCCTCAACAAAATTATTATAAAATACAAAATCAACAACATCTACAATATCATATACAGAATAATTTACATTTATTCACATATAATACACGTACTAATCAATGGAATAAAGTAAGTTATAATCCATATGGATATTTACAAAACGATAATTTATATTCATACGGAAATGTATATCAACAAAAATATTTAAAATACAAAATGAAATATTTACGACTAAAAGGAGTAAATATGAATTTTGTTGATAAATAAATATGAGTTTATTAAAATATCAAAATGAAATATTTACGACTAAAAGGAGTAAATATGAATTTTGTTGATAAATAAACTTGCTAATGGAAACCCATATAATTCTGGTTCTGTAGCAGTTGTCATATTTTATCGATTTAGAAAGTTATGATTTCATAACACTGATATAGTTATCATCTACTGAAGCATATGTTGTATCATTCTGTTGTACCTTATCTGGATTTACTTTGGCATAATGTGGTTCTACTACTTGAGAAAATGTTGGATTAATATATGATTGGATGCTTTCCTCGTAATGATTATAAAATACCTCTTCAGATTCAACATTTCTTACATTATTACAATCCTTATTAACCATTTCATTTAATCTATTCTTATTTCTTCTTCTATTAATAATCACACTCACAATCACGATAATAAAACATACACCGGCTACTGTTGGAATAATGACAGTAAACCAATAATTAGTATTATCATCCGTATTAATAGAACTAACACTATTTTCTATTTTAACGATATTACTCCAATCGCTTTCAGTAAAGATATTGGTATTAGTATATACTTTTAACATAAATGAATAATTTACATTTGAAATAATATTATTTAGATTTATAGTTTCTTGATAATTACCTGTATAGACTAATTCATTCTTATCATTATATAATTCATGTTTAATAATTGGTCCACTTGTATTAGCAGTAGTATTAATTTTAACCTCTATATAATCATAATTATAAAAACAAGCTAAATTATTATCACAATAAATTACTTTGGAAACTGGTGTATCAGGTTTTGGTGGATACCAAGAATTTGTTCTAATAATTAATGGCTCAGAATAATTACTGTATCCGATACTATTATATACTCGCATTGAAAAATTATATAGTGTATAAGGTGTCAAGTTACTAATATTAATATATTCTGTATTTATAAAATTAAACGTATCTCTATCAGTTTGATAATTTATATATACCGAATTATCTTTTAATAATTCATATCCTAACATAACACCATTTGTTCTTATATAATGGATAAAATGTAATACGGTAAAAAAAGTATCTTGATTACTTGTTAAAATTGGTGGTTCAGGAAGCTGTTCAATACAAATAGAACCATTCATTGTTGTTCCATTTGGACATTCTTGAACACATGTAAATCCAGATAAATAATTATCACACAGTTGACATAGTTGTGGACCTGGTCCCCAACAACCATTACATTCACCATAACAATCAGAACATAAGGGTCCATTATCATTAATCCATTGTTCATGTGCAGTAATCAAATTCCAGTTAATAGTATTAACATAACATAGCCCCCATGGTGAATTATTATGATCTAGATTATGCCTAATAACAACTGAATTATTATCTGAATATAATTCTTTCCCTTTAATTTCAACTAAATTATGTAAACCATATAAATTACCTAGTTCATGACTATCAATAAGAACTAAATATCCCTCAATATATTTTAAATTCGACAAAGGTTGTAAGGTATTTATATGATACCCACCTGTTATAAATATACTACTATTAATAGTATGACAATGGCTCAAAAGCTCTAAATCATTATTATAGTTAATAAATAGAGTTTCATCTGGTTTTCCACATATTGGTGAAGTATTATCGATGGTAACATTTAACCCGGACGTTAAAAGTAAACTAGACATCAATAATATAAGAATACTTGATTTTAACATTTTTATTTAATAATATAATGTTTTGTTTAAATAAAAATGTTACAGTTATTGTTTTATTATTGTCTTAATTGTGGTGGTATAGTAGCTAATGAAAAGGTTACATAATATTTACTATCTGATTGTAATTTATGTGATGCAATATGAGCAGGTGGCATACCACCTGTTTCTGGATATCTACTTGTATCAATAGTATTAGGAGCCTTGTGTTCTATATAGTCTACAATATTACGTCTAACAGTATCTATATCTATATTTTCTTGCTCAAAGCGTGCATTTACATATCTTGAATTTAGGCCCCACTTGTCACCAATTCCTAAAGTCCATGTGGTGTTTTTACCAAAATATTTTCTAATTTTTAAACTTGGTTCATCAAGAACAGCTTTATAAATAACATTAAGATCCTTTATTAGATAGCATATAGTAATATGATAAAAATCTTCAACAACTTTAAACGTAAATACTAATGCTCCTTTTTGATTACCCCCTAATTGATTTTTTAAAGCCAAATATTTATTTTTATATTTTAAATATTTATTAAAGTGCTCCATATATGTATTAACCTACATTTTAATTATTATTAAAACAACCGTTGGCCCATATATGTCTATACAGTTACTACCATTTCACTAGTATAACTATATAGACAATTTTTATCGCACCATGATTGATTTACACCAGGCCAATAATGTTTAATATATTTATAAACTATATCAGTATCATTTCTTAAAAGTTTATTATAAATATTAACCATTGAATTTAGTCCAATATTAGGTAAATTATATTCTGTAGTGAAATTATAAGTATTATTACACATTACTCTATCATTAATAATTGTTTTTTGTAAAGAACATGAATATTGCATATAATCAATAATATCCCATGTGTCTCTATCATATAAATATATTCTAAAATCTGGATCATGATTTGATGTCATTAAACTACCAGGAACTAATGTATGACCAGTAAATTTACCTGCATTATTAAAAAGAATAAATCGATCTTCATGAGTATGTCCATATGCTGGTAAAACAATCAAGTCTTGATAATTTGCTAATAGTTTAACCAATCGTTTTGTATAATAACTATCTGCTTCTCCACTACCGGGAGAAATATGATTTAACATGATAATTTTTTGAGAAGATAATCTAGCTTCTTGTAATTCATTTTCTAACCATGTAAATTGAAATCCAGTTCTTCTATCATCGGAATCATTTTTAACTCGGAAAATATTGTTAGTATCATAGAAAACAGAATTAAATGCAATCAACTTTAAATTTTTAGCCAAATCAATACTATAATATCCACCTAGTCGTGCATTACGTTTACCTTCATTTGTTAACCATTTAGCCCATAATGTAGATACATTATTAAGTATAGTATCATATGTAAAATCTGGTGTTTGGTCAATTGGATAAGTATCATGGTTTCCTAATGCTTGAAATAAAGGTGTAGATGGAAAATTATAATCAATAATCTGACCAATTCTATTAATACTTTCTAAATTTCTTTTTACTGATTGTGTGATTAAATGATGTCCTGGACTATCCCCAGTATAAAAAATATAATCTAATTTAGGTCCATTTTGTCTTATCCAATTAAAAATTTTCTGGACCATTAAAATAGAATTATCACAATTAAAATTACCCCATTTACTACATGGATGATAAGGTTCTAATGGTATTTCGTATTGTCGACAACAACCCATACCAGTTTTTGTTCCAATAACACAATTATCTGGACTGCCTGGATAATATTCAATGTCATAATGAATATCGGTGACATGTAAAATAGCACCGATATTGCTTGCTCTAGGTATTTTATTTGCATTAACTGTTGCTAATAAAAGAAATAATATTGCAAATAATCTCATTAATTTAGTTAACACCCTGTTTTTAAATAAATATTGAAAAATATACTAAAAGAAATCATTCAACATAAATATATAATTATGTCCAGTTATCGTATCAGCATTCAAAATCCAGGATTTAACCTTATCAAATCTCACAAGAAAACAGTCGAGGGTCGTTTAGATAAAGGTGTTTTTTCACACTTACAAGTAGGCGATACTGTTTATTGGTATCATACTCAAACTGGTGAGGAAGTTAAAACAAATATAGAAAATATCACAAAGTATCCTAGCTTTACGAGTTATCTATCAACAGAAGGTTTGGAAACTACTCTACCACTTGATACTATTGATACTATTGAAAAAGGTGTTGACTTGTATTATAGATATTATACACCTGAAAAGGAACAAATGTGTGGTGTTTTAGCATTACAACTTAAAATAGGTGAATCTTATTAATACTTACTTTAATCCCATCTAATATTTGATATACAACATCATTATTTTTATAATCATGTAAATATTTTATTTCTTTAATCCCCGATGCAGCTAAAATTTTAGCACAATTAATACAAGGAAAATGAGTAATATAAACTATAGAATCTTTAACAGATACTCCTCGATTAGCACAATCAGTTATAGCATTTTGTTCTGCATGAATAGTAGCTTGTTCGTGATTATCAATAACAATACTTTTATGTGGAGCACCAGGTAAAAACCCATTGTAACCTGCAGTTATAATTCTATTATTTTTAACAATTACACAACCAACATGTAGACGTTCACATGCAGATCGTGATGAAAGTAATAAAGCTGTTGATATAAAATACTCATCCCATGATAATTTTGTATCAATATTTGATAATAATTCAATTAAACTCATTAAAATATATTATGATTTGGATTTTAAATAATTTAATTATTTTTAATCTAAATATATATATATGTCTGATTTTAAAGATAAATACCTAAAATACAAATTAAAGTATTTACGCCTAAAAGAAAACAATAATAATTTACAAATAGGTGGTGGAAATGAACATATAATGAACTTACAAAAAAAATGGTTTAATTACATAAAAACTAATAACAAAACAATAGAAGGTAGATTATATGATTATAAAAGAAAGGAACTCAAGGTTAATGATACAATTAAATTTGTAAATGGAGATGAGAGTTTTATAAAAAAAATAACAGATTTAGAAACATATGATAGTTTTGAAGCTGCTATAAATGAAAATAATTTTAAATTATTAATACCAGATGCTACTACTATTAATGAGGCATTAAAAGTATATACCGATATATATAATGATATAATTGAAGAAAAACAGCATGCTGATGGTATAATATTAATTTATTTTAAATAAATTTAATACAAATATTGAAGTTAAAATGTGATAAAATAATAATATTATTCATTATTATATAAAAGTAATAATGAATATTATCCTAGTAGATTCATCATATACATCTTTTCATCGTTTTTTTGCTACCTTACGATGGATATCATTAGCAAAAAAAGAGATTTATAAGGAACATAAAGATGACCCATCATACGATTGGAGTCAAAATGAAATCTTTATTGAAAAATATAAAAAAATGTATTTAGATTCAATTATTAAACTTGTATCAAATAAAGTTTATAATGATTCTAAATTAGTTTTTTGTCTAGACGCTCCACAAGAATCATTATGGAGAAATAATTTAATGGAATGTTATAAAGGCGAACGTGTTGATTTGAGTAAAAAAAATAATTTCAAGCCAACATTTAAATTAACCTATGACCAATTGATTCCCGACCTAGTAAAAAATAATAAAAATATATTTTGTATAAAAAAGTCAAAAATGGAAGCTGATGATATAATAGCTCTATGCACTAAATATATAAGAATAAAACATCCCAATCACAAAGTATATCTTGTTTCTGGTGATCAGGATTTCCTACAATTGGGTTATAATAATTTATATTTTGCTGATTATAAAAAAAAGGATTTATTAACTTTAACTCAAGAACAAGCTAAACAAAATCTATCATTAAAGATTATTAATGGCGATTGTTCAGATAATATTCCATCTATTTTCCCAAAAAGCAAACAAGAACTATCTCTTAAAAGACGAAAAGAAATACGAGAAGATATAGAGACTGGTAAATTACTGAAACAATTTTTAAAAGAAAATAAAAAGGCAAAGGAACAATACTCTATTAATAAAAAAATGATTAGTTTCAAATATATTCCAAAAGATTATCATAAACCTATCTATAAAAAGATTAAAAAAATATTAAAACAGTAAAAATATTAACAAAATAACTAATATAGCTAATCCTAAAAATTGTAATATGGGATTTAAGGATACTATATGATTAGTATTCAATGATTTAACCATATAAGTATTATTATAATAATATCCTAATTTGCGATAATAGTTTCTAACACCAATACCAGATATAACCGCAATTTGATCATAATTATTTATTTTAGCAATTGTCTCGGCAACTTTTATTAATCTTTTTCCAAAACCTCTATGTTGAGTTTTTGCAATATGTTTATCTACTGGGTTCATATTTCCATAAACATGTAATTCTCTTATCATTGCTGTATTATTAATAGTTGGAAATAGATTAATAGTTTCTTCGCAATTATCTTCTTTTACTTGTCGATGTATTCTTGGCTTGATATCTTTAACATGTCCCATATTTTTAGATAGACGTAATCTACAAAATCCATAAATATAATCTGTATCAGGTGTTTCAAAACTAATAAAATATTCTTTACCGTCTGATGCATCGTAGCTTCGTATAAATATAATCGCTTGGTCTATAGAATCTAATGCCTCTTTATTATTCTTAACTTCTCTACAACGAATACATTGACATTTTAAATTTCTTTTTTTCATTTCTAATTCTAATGTCTGTCGTAAATTTGGTTTATCGTTACCTGCTAAAATATAATTAGATGGTATATCTCTAATAACACGATTTAGTCTAATCCATGGATGAATCATTGTTTTAGTTTCAATTAAAACATCAACTAATTCTTCCTGTGAATAATGTAAATTCATTCCTTTGTCTTCCCATTCTTTTGTTTTCGTCCAATCTAAACTAGCAAATGGATATAATTTAGCTTGGTCAAATTGTAATCGTGTATCATATAACATTGTTTTTATCATTTTAATATCATCTTCTGGCGTAGCAAATGGTAAATCTAACATCAAATGAACATCGATTTTTAAACCGACATCAAGTAGATTTTTTATTGCTCTAACTGTATCTTCTAAATAACATCCTCTATTAATTTTACTAAGAATCTTTTTATCTGTATGTTGAACACCTATTTGAACTCGTGTGCAACCATACTTGCGGAATAAATATAATTCCCGTGCAGTAACGTGGTCTGGTCTTGTTTCCAAGGTTAATCCAATTACTCGAACTAATGCAATTTCATTATAACCAATCTCAACATGTAATGGATAGCGTTCTCTTCTATTATCTGCATCGTGATAAAAAGTATTAGCTGCGTAATATAAATCTCGAATAAATTCTTCTCTATAATCTTCTGGATAAGAACCCCATGTTCCACCTAATACCATTACTTCTAACTTATCAATAGATAAACCACATAATGATAATGTACTCATTCTATCCCACATTTGTAAAGCTGCATCAAACTTATTTGCATTTGCACGTAAAACAGCGGGTTCGTTAAATAGATAAGATCTAGGTTGTTCTACAAACCCATTACCTTCATGTGCTGGTTCTTTCGGGCAATAGTAACAATCATGTTCACAACTAAAAGATTGACCATTAGGATATGGCGAAGTTAATACTGTTATTTGTGTTATTCCACTATTAGTTCGACACAATTTACCAACATTAAATTGTTCAAATAATTCATTTCTATCAATTTTCTTTTCTTCTACTAACTTTCTATAAATATAATTCATAGTAACAGTAGATAGACTGATATGATATTTTTTTCGTAATTGTGTATTTATCTTATTCCATTCTTGTTTTGTTTCAATAATATTTTTATCAAGAATATTAGTAAATTCCTTGATAAAATTATTAGCTGTAACTGGGTCATTCCCATGATAGATATTACGAACTGTTAAATGCCTAACTTTTTTTGTATATATATCTTCAATGTCTTGAGTAGCTGCCATTTTAAATATGTATATTGATTATGATTATATGTTAATAAATCAATATTTTTAGACTAGTGCATGTTCTAATATATCACTAAATTTTTCGATACTAATAACCTTAAAATTAGAATCGAGTAAATTACTATTTCTCTTTTTAATTTTTTCTAAATCAGGTTCATTTTCTTTTGGAATTAATGCTAATACTACTCCTGCTCTTTTAGCTCCATGTAATTTTTCTTCTAACCCACCAATTTGTGTTATATTACCTTGCAGATTAATTTCACCAGTCATTGCCACATTATGTTTAATCTTTTTATTAGTTAGCCGTGAATATATTACAAGAGTTAATGCGCCACCTGCCGATGGCCCATCTTTAGATACTGCACCATCTGGACAATGAATATGAAAACACTGTGGAGCATCTTTCCATATATTAATCCACTCTTTTTTAAGATTATCGTCAATATAATTCCATGCTAATGATAAAGCTACATCTATACTTTCTTTAATCACTTTTTCTAATGAACCAGTCGCTTTAATCTCCATATAACCTTTTGATGGAATCAACATTGATTGAATTGGTAGAATTCCACCTAAACCCAAAGAATTGGCCCATAATCCATTTACTGTACCAACACAATCTTCTCGATGAATCATATCATGAGTATATTTAGTATACATGTTCATGATTTCATTATATATAGAAGTAGTTAATGTAAATGGAAAAGTAACATCAGTATTACAAATTGGAACTCTAGTAAGATTGTTAATATTTAATTCTCGACAAATTTCATATAATAATTTTTTTAATCTTCGAACACCTCCTTCATTAGTATAATTATTAATTAAATCAGTCATTATGTCTTCAGGAATCATAATACTTTTTTTATCTAGACCTATATCTTCTAAAATATTAGGTAAAAGATAATTTGCCCCGATCTGTAACTTTTGGGTCATAATTAAATGTTTTGTTTCCACACTTGTAATACGGTCCATTAAAATATAATTAACTTTACGAGGTTCATTAAATGAAAAAATAAAAGTTACTTTTGACATATCAATATCAATGTCATAAAAATATTTGTCTCTAAAATGTGTATTTTGAACAGGATCAATTAAATGAATTAATAGATTAATAATTTCCAAACCTTTTGGTGTAGTACTAACTTTATCTAATTCATCAAAATAAATAATTGGATCCATACATTTTGATTTAATTATACCTTGTGCAATTCTACCATAAATTGAACCTTCATAAGTATATGAATGACCTTCTAATACTGATGCATCAGTTGCTCCACCTAATGAAATAAAAATGAAAGCTTTATTCATTGCCTTAGCGATTCCATCTTTAATAAGACTTGTTTTCCCATTACCGGGTGGCCCCCATATACCTAAAACATTACCTTTACATTGTGGATTTCGGATATGTTGACCCATAGTTTGAACAATTTGACGTTTGGCTTCGTCGTGACCCCAAACAGCATCATCCATTTGTGTTTTTAATGCTTTTAAAAATTTTTTAACTTTTTTTGGCTTGATAGAATTAATATTAATTCCTTTATATATACCAAATGGAATTTTCATTACATTATCAAGCCATGCTTTTAATTTACCAGTTTCACCAAAACTTGTATTAATTCGAATTAATTTATTAAGTAATGATTTTTTAGTATTATCTGGAATCGGCATATTAAGAATTTTAAATAATGCAGGAACATCATTATCTAAACAATTATTAATCTGTTTAAAATTATCAATCAATGTTCTCTTATAGTCATTATCTAAACTACAAAAATATCTCATAATTTCATCTTTTGTATCACCATTCTTTTCTGTTTTATTTAATTCATCCATAAATATTCTATTTATTTTTCTATTGCTAGATTTGTCTACAAGTTCATACTCTTCTTCTATACTACTAGCTTCTTCACCACTCTCTTCGTCACTCTCTTCTTCATCACTCTCTTCGTCACTCTCTTCTACATACTCTTCATCTGTTGTTTCATGTTCTG
>Ga0209667_1001462_pt1 | contig 17060 bp, 13 predicted proteins | sample SaaInlV_165m_DNA_2_FD_184682 | JGI IMG/M metagenome (GOLD analysis project Ga0209667, IMG submission 184682) | Marine microbial communities from expanding oxygen minimum zones in the Saanich Inlet - Saanich Inlet SI037_S3LV_125m_DNA (SPAdes)... | ecosystem: Environmental > Aquatic > Marine >... | reverse complement strand
TTAAATGCCGTTATACAATCAGTCTTTCTTTGAGGACAGCCGAAAAAGATCGACTTACAGAAAAAGGAGTAGCGCACCCTTTAATAAATATTTTATATGTTCCCTTATTGGCTGGCAACATTTTTGAAACCTTATTCAGGTTAATGATGGTTGAACGGTGAATTTGAATAAAATTTTTGAGGGGGAGACTGTTTATCCATTCTGATAACGATTTACGGACAAGAATCGGCTTCGCTTCGGATGTGGATAATTGTGTATATACGCCATCCGCTTGAATATACCTGATCTCAGAAATGTGGATAAATTTTATTTCCTGGTTGGTTTGAACTAAAATGTGGTCATCCATAGAAAAGGGTAATGCCTTATTGCTGACTTGAGATTCATCATTTAATAAGGATAGGGCTTTCGTCACTCGTTCGACTGTGGGTGGTTTCAATATATAATCCAATGCGTTGACTTCAAAAGCACGAATAGCATAATTGTTCATGGCAGTTACGAATATTATTTTTGTCTGCTTAGGAATTGATGGCACTAAATCGAATCCCAATTCTCCTTTGAGATTAATGTCGAGAAAAACAATTGAAAAATCTTTTTTAGATATTGCACTTTTCGCTTCTGACAATGAGGCTGCCTCTGCAATCAAACATTTTGGTGACACCTTTTGAAGTATTTCGCAAATTTGTTTTCTTGCAAATATTTCATCATCTACAATGAGTATATTCATTGGCATCATAAAAAAGGTAATATTAGAGTAACGATTACTTTTCCGTCTTTTTCGTCATGAGACAAAGACCATTCATTTTCGAAATGAAGTTTTAAGCGATTTCGAATATTTTGTAGCCCAATACCTCCTTTATACTCAACGAATTCATCATTTTTAGTTTTCTCTTTTTCCTGAACCCATTGACCATCATTCTCGACAATAATGACTAATTTCTTATTTTCCTCTCGCACCAAAAGGTTAATATTATAATTATCCGTATGAGTAATGTATCCATATTTTACTGCATTTTCAATGATTGGGAAAATAATCATCCCAGGTATTTCAACCGTCAAAAGTTTTTCTGAACAGGATATAGAAGTCTGAAATATTTCTTCGAATCGAATTTTTTGTAACTCAAAATACTCTGTAATTAAATTTATTTCATTTTTTAACGGTATAATTTCTGAAATGTCATCACTCAGAATATATTGAAAATATTTCGCCAAGTGCATGGTCATATTTCGTGCTCTATCTGGAGATTCTTTAATTAAATAATGGAGTGAATTTAGAACATTAAAAAGAAAGTGTGGCTTCAATTGAAAACGCAATGTTTTGAGTTGTTCAAATTTCATTTTTTCTGCAATTAATGTTTGTCGTGCAAAGCTCTCAATCATCAAGAAGATATATTTCATCATAAAGTATAGTGCGTTCCATAATAGAGCAATAAAGGTAAAATTAAGAACAACAAGTGGGAAAGGATGTATTACGAGGAACTCAACATACAATTTCGGAACTATAAAAACCAAAAAGATCGCGCAAGCCATTGCGAACATAACAGTCCCAATAATTGCTGCAACCATAATCTCGCTAAAGGATTTTTCTATTATTTGGTTTTTTTTATAATAAGTCCTTAATACTGACGAAAGTATAAAACCAGACATACTTGCCATAATTGCATAAAGTAGAACTGAAAATGAAGGTGGGTAAGCCGTTGAAACTTTTAAATAAGCGACCACAGTTAATAAAAGCCAACCGTATATTTGCAATGGCCAAAATCTTATTTTTTTAAAATACTTCGCTTCTTTCATTTTTTTCGTCATAAACGGACAGAAATTACGCTAATATGATTGTGATTATCAAAGTATCAACACATAATTTAATATGAAAAATATATTTCGCCTTCTATTTCATCAGCTTCATTTGGATAAAATCACCTGTCGCTTCTAACTTTACCGTAACAGATACCTCATTCCGGTTCCGCCAAAACCAACCATGAAAACCATCAAATTCTGCCTTTAGTCCACCACTATCTGAATGGGTCATTCGCCCTTTTTTATAACTGATGAAATTTTGGGTGCCCTTATACCCATCACCATGCAAATCGAAATTTAATCCTCCATTTTGAGTAGTCCACTTATAGTGTGCAACTAATCCTTTTTTCATTTCAAGCTTAATTTCAATTGCTTCACCAGGAGAGATTTTTACTTCCATAATATCCTGATTTTTCTCAATCGTTTTTGCAATAGCATTATTGGATTCGACTGGCTTGTCATTCAATGTTTTAGGCTCAATGAATGCTTCTTCTTTTAGAGTCGTTTTTATTTCACCCATTTTCGTTAAACCTAATATATTTCCCACTCCAGTGGGATCAATGCCATATTCTGCAGGTAAAATAACAAATAGCAATAAAACGCCAGCCACAATAAAAGCAACAATTGTTGACTTTAATAATTGCGCCGAAGTAGGTAAATCATTTTCTGATGGTTTTTGTGAATTAAACATATTATTTCCTTTTATGAGTTAAAATAACCAGCTAATTGAATTCCCGTTAAAATAAAGCCACATGTCATTAATATAACATTGGCTGAATAGGCGTGTTTAATGAAATTTCCCTGTTTTCGCCAATAACTTATGAGAATCAAAATAGTTGATAATGCTAGTAATTGACCTATTTCTACGCCAATATTAAACGCAATTAAGTTTGTAAATAATCCATTGGCATCTAATTCAAACTCAATAATTTTCGCTGCTAAACCAAATCCATGAAATAGACCAAAAATTAATGTAGAAACTTTGGTATTAGGTTGAATCCCAAACCATTGCTTAAAAGCACCCAAATTATCTAATGCTTTATATACAACGGATAATCCAATAATGGCATCAATAAGAAATGCGTTTATATGAATATCGGCAAAAACACCTAATAACAATGTGGATGAATGGCCCACGGCAAAAAGACTCACATAAATGCCAATATCTTTCAATTTGTAAAGAAAAAATATTACACCGATTAAAAACAGTAAATGGTCGTATCCCGTAACCATGTGTTTCGCACCCAAATACATGAATGGAACAAAATTGATTCCGGTCACTTCTTGGATATATCCTGCATCGCCTGTCGTTACACCGTGTGCCAATAGGAATATGGGCATTAGTATAGCTGCCCAAATAAATGTCTTTTTATAAAATCTCATATATTTTCCTTTTTTAAATTTGTTGATCCATTAGGTCGTTCAGCAAACCATTTATAAAATGCGGGTATGACCAATAAAGTTAAGACGGTTGATGTCACTAATCCACCAACAACCACCGTTGCTAATGGACGTTGGATTTCACTTCCAGTTCCTGTTGCAAGAAGTAATGGAAATAATCCTAATGTCGTTGTTAGTGCTGTCATTAATACCGGTCGTAATCTCATCTTTGCTCCTGTTATTGAAGCTTCGGTAATAGGCATTCCTTCTTTGACTAATTGATTTAAATACGTTATTAAAACCATACCATTTTCAAGAGCAATTCCAAACAAAGCAATAAATCCAATTGAAGATGGCACCGAAAGATTTTGGTTGGTTAACCATAACGCAACAATTCCACCCACCAACGCTAATGGTATATTTAATATAATTAGAAGTGAATTCTTTAATGAATGAAAATTCAAAAATAGTAACGATATAATGATAAGCAAAATGACTGGGACAATAATAATGAGCTTTTTATTAGCTTCCTGTTGCAATTTATACTGACCACCCCATTCTGTAAAATAACCTGCAGGCAACTTAATCTCATTTTTAAGATTCTCACGAGCTTCTTCAACAAATGATCCAATATCTCGATTAGATACATTACATTGAATGGTAATAAATCTTTGGTTATTCTTTCTTGAGATTTGACGTGGGCCAACAACTTCTCGTATATCAGCTAACTCGGATAAGGGCAAAATGGCTCCCATTGGGGATGTAATCAATATATCATTAATTGATTCTTTGCTCCCACGATATTTTTCCGGAAAACGAACCAAAATATTATATCGCTGTATTCCTTCGAATACCTGCCCTGCTGTAACGCCACCAATTGCAGATCGCACGACATCTTGCACATCAGAAACATTTACACCATACCGAGCAATCGCCTGACGGTTAATCTGAATCACCAATTGTGGCGAACCAATTGTTTGTTCTACTTGCACATCCGTAGCACCTGGAATATTGCCCAATACACGTGCAAGATTATCTCCCTGTTCCTTAAGGATTTCCAAATCATTTCCAAATAATTTAATAGCTAAATCTCCCCGAACACCTTCAATCAATTCATCCGTAAGCATTTTTATTGGTTGAGTTAGACTAATAACCACGCCTGGAACGGATGCCAAGTTTTTCCTAATTTTATCTTCAATTTCATTTTTAGATAATGGAATGTTCCACTGTGTCTTTGGCTTATAGTTGATATAAATATCTCCCATATTAATCGGCATATATTCTCCGCCTACTTCTCCAGTGCCCATCACAGTAACCACTTCTTCAATTTCGGGGATATTCATTAATCGTTTTTCCATCAACATGGCAAGGCGTTTGCTTTCTGCTAGAGATATAGATGGTGCCATTTGAACAGTAACGATCGTCGTTCCTTCATCCATTTCCGGAGTAAACTCTGACCCAAGTTTGGGAAAAACAATGACCCCAACTATTATAAAAGCCATTGTTATCATTACCGCTACACGAGGAAAAGAAACAAAATAGGTTACCACCGGTTTATATAACTTTATCAGGTAATTTTGAAATTTTTCACCAAGTGATATTTTTTTATTTTCTTCAGATGACAAAATGGGAAGTAATAAATGAGACAAGGCTGGTGCGATAAAAACTGCGAAAAATAATGAACTAATTAGTGCGAGTATTACAGTGTATGCTAATGGTTCAAATGTTCTTCCTTCCACACCTTGAATTGTTAATAATGGAATAAATACTAAAATGATGATCAAGGTCGAGAAAACAACTGGTTGAAATATTTCAACACAGGCATCAGTTATAATTTGCTTTTTACTTTTTAATGGATCTTTTTCTCGAAGCATACGTGAAATATTTTCAACAATAACTATGGAATCATCTACCAAAAGCCCAATAGCAATGGCCAATCCAGATAGTGACATTAAATTCGCAGAAATTCCAAAATAGTTCATCCCAACAAGCGAAAATAATAGTGAAAATGGAATCGAAAAAGCCACCACTAAACTTGATCTAATATCGCTTAAAAATAATATTAAGACTAATATGACTAATACAATTCCTTGAATTAATGCATTGGTGACAGTGGACAAACTTGCATTTACCAACGTTTTTTGCTCATAATATGGTACCATTCGAACACCATCAGGAAGCATATCATTAATTTCTGTGAGTTTTTCTTCAACTCGTTCAATAATAACCGAAGAATTTGTACCGAACAATTTGACAATTTGCCCAGCCACAACTTCTTTTTCCCCGTTTCGTGTTTGTAACCCCCGTCGAACTTTCCCACCGATGCCAATCTCTGCCAAATCATTTAAAAATACAGGCGTTCCATCAACAGACTTAATGACAATTTTCCCTAAATCATCGATGGAATTAATCAACCCGATTGATCTTACCGTAAACTCTTCTGAATTTTTGACAATAAACTGTGCACCAACGTTGGAATTATTGGCTTTTATCTTCTCAATAATATTATTGAGATTAACGTTATAGCGAAGTAATGCATCTGGCTGGACCGTAACTTGAAATTGCTTTTCGTAACCACCAACGCTAATAACTTCAGTCACTCCTGGGATTGTGCGGAGAATCGGTTTTATCATCCAATCCTGAATGGTGCGAAGTTCCTCTAACGAATACGTTTCAGTTTCATCTTCAAGGTAATAAAACATAACCAAACCCAGAACCGTTGAAATAGGACCCATCTCCGGTGTGCCATATCCTTCCGGGATTTGTTGAGATGCTTCCTGTAACCTTTCATTCACTAGTTGACGCGCAAAATAAATGTCAGTACCATCATCAAAAAATACATTTACAATAGATAAACCGAACGTAGAAATTGAACGAACCTCTGCAATATTCGGTAAGCCAGCCATGGCAACTTCCACTGGATAAGTGACTAATTGCTCAACTTCTTCTGGCGCCAAACCTTCTGTGATTGTATAGACTCTTACGACAGGCGGTGTTATTTCTGGTAATGCATCCAGCGGTAAATTTTTATAACTAGAATAACCAGTTCCAATAATAATGACACCAATGAGAACCATCATAAATCGTTTTTCTAATACAAATTGAATTAATTTTTTCATTATAATTTTTCCTTTTTCTTTAGGCTGAAATAACCGCGTTGATGACTAATAACGACATCAACATTTTTTGGCGAAGCAAGGATTGATATTGTCAATCCTCTCCATTTTTTAATGATTATGACCACCGCCAAACGATTCTTTTTCAAATTCTGCTTTTATAACAAAAGCACCCTTTTTCACATACGATTGACCAAGTGTCAATCCTGAAATTATTTCAACATTTATATGATTTGTTTTACCAACCGAAACATTTGCCTTTTCGATACCATGCTCGTCCACAACAAAAATAACTGTTTGATTATTAATCGTCTCTACCGCAGTTTTTGGAACCACAATATTTTTGTATGAATTATCCACAATAACTTGTCCTGTTATAAATTGCCCGGGTCGATATTTCAAGTCGGTATTATTTATTATGACGCGTGCTGTTGCCGTTCTAGTACGTTCATCCAATGTTGGAGAAATGTATGAGATTTGACCTTTTAAAATTTGATTTTCAGAATTGAGTAGCACATTAACCATTTGCCCTTTTTCGATTTGCGAAAGATATTTTTGATACACACTCAAAATCACCCACACTTCTGATAGGTCAGCGACAGCAAAATAATGGTCCGGACGCTGGACTGTTTCTCCTTTTGTAAAATGCATATCAATCACAATACCATTGATGGATGATCGAAGTTCATACATTGTTAAACTTTCATTACTTTCAATGATCGCCAACAAATCATCTTTTTTTACACGGTCACCTATTTGTTTAAAAACTTTTTGCACCACACCATCAAATCGCGGTGTAATATGTGCTAATCTGTCTGGATCAATATGAATTTCTCCAGGTAATTCAATTATTTCTTCCAGAATTCCACCGCTTGCAGTTTCTACTACAATTCCAAATTCATGCAATAATTCCGGTGAAAAAACCTTTTCTTGTTCGTGATTATCATCGTCGTGTTTATCCGTATGAATAACTTCATCTGGTAAATAATATTGCCGTGTCAATAAAAAAGTTAAAATCACTAATATACTTGTTAAAATGAGTGATGTGTTTTTCATAATTAGTTTTTCTCCATAAAATTTGCTGAGTTTGTATTTCCTGTTAATCGGGACAATTCAAAAATGTTTTGATGAAAATCTTTTAATGCCATCAAATATTGCGACCTTGATTGAAACCACATTTTTTGTGCATCCACCACATCTAAATAGGTAAAGCGTCCATATATATACCCATCACTAATAATTGTATATGCCGATTGAGCTTCTGGGATTATTTCTTCTTTCAAGGTTGTTGTTTCAGAATAGAGCAAATCTAATTCTATTATTATTTGCACCAACTTTGAGTTCAATTGGGATTCTACTGCTTTCAATTCCAATTCCTTTTTATCCAAAGCCAATATGGCGCTTTTTATATTCCCTTGATTTCGATTGAAAATAGGGATTGGTATGGATAATCCAATTTGGAGTGCATTTCCGGGTATTTCGCTTCGTTTTATCCCTGCGCCCACATCAAGATTGGGAATCACTTTAGCTTTTTCTGATTTAATATTCCTTTCTTGTATTTCAACAGAAAGTTCCGCCAAAAGAAAAGACAATGAATTATCCAATGAATGAGATCGAGTTATCATAGGTATTTTCTTGAAAACACCTTTGGCAAAATTGAATGGTGATTTTTCTTCACCATAAAGAGCTGAAATTGATTTCCAGGTCCTTTCCAATTTTGAGTTTATAGTGTTGAATTTCATCTGTTCTTGGAAGTATTGTATTTTGGCGCGAGATTGTTCTGCAGGAGATAATTTTCCTGCTTCCACTCTCTTACTAACCGATTTTAACAATTCTTCGACAACAGATATTCTATCATGTTGGAGCGATTTGAGTTCTTGAAGATGTAAAATATTTACAAATGACTGAAACGCCACAGTTAATTTTTCTTGTGTTAGTTTTTGATATTCCAATTCAGATTTTTTAAACTCAAGTTCACTTAACTTGATTTTATGTTTTCGTTTTCCTCCCAGCTGAATTTTTTGAGAAATCATGCCTGATGTTTCGGCATCTGCACCAGTTTCAAAACTTAATACAGGATTTGAGAATTTTCTACTTTGGACTAATTTTTCCTGCTGAATATCAATTTGTTTTGCAAGAGCTAAGAGATGGGGATTTTGTTTGATCACCAAGCTTTCTAGTGTTTCAATATCTAAAGTTTGGCTATATGCCAAAGTCATAAATGTGATACAAAAGATGTATCGTTTGAGAGTCTTCATAATAACTCACCTTTCTAAAAAATGTTTGATAATTATCGATTTTGTTAGAACCGAAAATGGAACTTGAATTGGTCTCACAGAACCAATTTAAGAATTATGGGTCAATCGCTCTAACTCAACGCTTATTCATTGCAATTAAGTCAAGTTCGATTGTTTTCAGAAAGGTGGTTTAAATAAGTAAAATAGTGTTTTTTAAGAAAAGCGGAAAAGGTGCTTGACGAGGTTCTAAACAGTGAAATGCACTGAAATTTTGTTGAAAATAATTTAAATAATTGAATTCAGAATTAATGGTTTCAATATCAATATCAGAATTTGTTGATTTAACTAAAAATGCTATGTCAGGATTATAATTCCATAATTGAATATCTACACACTCACCACAATCATCTTGATGATCTGTAGCTTTTGGAGTATCGCAATCACTATTGCAATTTGTTTCAATATTGATGCGACCATCTGATTCAAAACATAATACAGGAGCAGCAATACAATTCTGAGCTAGAATTGTTAGGCTAAAAAGCCCAATTGCAAGGTTTTGAAAAATTGTAATTTTATAATTTTTCATGAAATATTAATTATTAGTGATTGATTGAATTGATTCAAAATTATATTTATTAAAATCCCATATCCATATCTTCTCTATCCATTCCACCACGTTTTTTTCTGCTGGAATTTTCCATTTTACCAAATCGATAGTCCAAATTTATGGTAGCATAACGTTGATCCCAACGCCATAAACCTGATTGACTCCAATGGTCTTCCCCAACTTCAAAACTAAATCGTTGAATGTCTAAAGGATCATTCAATTTAAAAGCCAAGCTTACTCTTTTATCCATAAATGACCTTTTTAAAGAAAAAGATGTAAAAGACATTGAATGCATTTTACCTAAGGGAATATCCATGGGAGCTCGATAAAATGTCATAAGCATTAACTCTATATTATTTGGCAAATTCCACATAATCATGGCACGACCACTTAGCCCAATTGCATCAGCATCATAATCTTGAAGTCCTAAACTCGAAGCATCATATTCATCTACATAAGCATTTCCACTGAACATAACTCGTAATCCTTTAACCAATTGTCCAGAAAGGACCAATTCTCCACCAAAGGTTTGTGAATCATCATAATTCACATAGGTAGTTACACCTACTCCATCTTCTCTTACAAATTTATGATGGCGCATTTTATCCACCATATGACGATAATAAAGCCCGGCAGTGACCGATAATTTTCGATTCATTTTAGAAAAGTTTAGTTCATAACTATCCGTGTATTCAGGTTTTAGAAATGGATTTCCCATACGCATATTCATTTTGTTTGTATAATTTGGAAATGGATTCAGTTTACGTGAAGATGGACGATTAATTCTTTTACTATAACTTGCTTGAATTTGAAAAATCCCTGACGGCCCAAATGAAATAGATGCACTTGGGAATAAACTTTTATAAGGATTTTCAAATAATTCGTTGCTCGTAACCAATTCAGATGTTGTTTCTGCTATTTCGTAACGAAGACCAAACTGACCTTGAACCATTCCTTTATTTAATGAAACTTGTGTATAAGCTGCATTAATCGATTCATTAAATTTAAAATTATTATTTAAAGAATCATCATCAACCCATTCGTTCGTAACCGCATCTAACGATTTTGAAAAGAAATCATCATCCATGACTCGTCCGGTGGACTTAAGTCCTGATTCAATTTTCATTTCCCCCAAAGGAAGAATGTAATCAAATTGGAATAATGAAGTTGTATTTTTATTATATCGATCACTTTGTTGAGGTGAAAAATCAAGTATGTCTGGATCGCCTGACTCTAAAAACATTTCAAAGGTATCATCATGATCATCGGTATTCAAAGACTGACTAGCTAAAACGGTAAAGTTATGCCGTGGATCTTGAAATTTCCGATCATAACTAAAGGATAAATCTATTCCATCTCGATATCCTGTTCCTGTTGTAACTCGATTATATAATGATTGTAAATCATCAACCGTATGATCAGAATCCACACGAGAGTCTCCTTGTCCACCCCCATCATTATAGGTCAAATCTAAGCCAATTACATGAAAACGGTTTGGAGTATATTCTATTCCACCTTTGAAAAATAGGTTTTTTCCATCACGATCATTACTCGTCAATTCATTTAAGAATGATTGGGAATCATTAAGGAGCATACTTTGCTCATTATCCCCTGTTTTATTTCTAACCCGAGCTTTTATACCTAAATTTGTAAAAAGGCTAAATTGTTTTGTTTTATAGTTAATTTGCCCTGACCCATTATTCCGAATACCAAAATCAGTTCCTAATGACAGATTCCCATTTAAACCTGCTAATTTATTTTCTTTCAATACAATATTTAAAATACCAGCCATGCCATCCGGATCATATTTTGCACCCGGATTCGTAATTACTTCTACATCGCTTATATTATTTGCCAGAATATTTTCTAATAGTGCTTCTTGATTTGCACCACCCATTCTAATGGATTTTCCATCTATTAATAGATTTACATTTGTATTTCCTCGAAGGCTCACCTTTCCATTCATATCGACTTCAACACCAGGTATTTGTCTTAAAACATCAATCGCATTTCCACCTGTAGTCGTTGTATTCTGTTCGACATTAAATATCTTTTTATCCACTGAATGGGTAAAAATTGGTTTGTCAGCTGTCACCGTCACATCACCAAATTCAATTGTTTTTTGTTGAAGTAATATTTTGCCAAGAAAAGGTTCCATGGACCCACCACCGGGAAACAATTTAATAGGACCAATTTCACGCTTACTGTATCCAATAAATTCTATTCTTACTGTAAATCGTCCAAATGAAATTCCAGTAACATTAAAATATCCAGATTCGTCTGTAATCGCACCTGTAACAACTTCATTTGTTTTCATATTAACGATAGACACGGATGCATAAGCTATTTCCATTCCAGAAAGAGAATCTGCAACAACACCTGATATTTTTCCCTTGCCAGGCATGCCGCCACCGCGACCCGAATGTCCTTGAGCAACTATAAATGATAAACTCAAAATGAGTGTTAGTATTATTTTTTTAAAAAACATTTGATTCCTTAATATTTTAATTGATCCATCAATTTTATTCATGCTTTAAGACTACTATTATCGTACAAAGTTAAATTTTGTTCCACTTTAATTTTACGTTTGATTTGCCAAGAGGATTTGTCCATAAAAATAAAAGCTTATCATCCACTATTTCCATTTGCGGATAACCAATTCCTCGTCCACCGCCCAATGTTTCTATGGTCATTATTTCAGATAATTTTCCATTGGTATTTATTATTCTATACACAATGGATGAATTATCTTCATCAGACTCTAACCAACTGGCAATGACAGTATTATCATTTACCCAAACAAGATCAACTCTTCCTTGTGGAGCCCCACCATCAACTCGAATAGGATCTGAAAATGTTTTTCCAACATCATTTGAAAATGCTACATTTATTTGCGCATCTCCATCAGGAGCAGTAAACCATGCAATGGCTACATTTCCTTCTTTTTCAGCTAATTTAGGACCATTCACAGGACATCCAGGAATCATCCAGTTATCTTCAAAAACAGGGAAGGCTTTTTCCCAAGTTCCATTTGAGTTTCGAATGATATTAATATTTCGAATTTCTGAATCGGATCTATCACGATAAGCAATAATGGAAACATTATTGACTTGGATTGCAGACGTAGGGCAACACTCACAAACGCGAGAATCTAATTTTGTCTCTTTTCCCAATTTTCCATTAATAAAAGATGTTTGATAAACCGCCATATCTCCCATGGTGTGTGTTTTAATATCATATTTCCCCATATGACGCCCATCTAACCAGGTTAAGCCAACACCTTTTTTTTGTTTATAAAATGATAAAAATCCGTGCTCGCCTTTTTTTCCACCATCCTGATTCACCATAAAAGGATTTGACCATGAATTTCCACGATTATTTGAAAATGCCATCATAACATTATAATCAAATGTTTCTTGTGAACTTTTTTGTAACCAGTGAACAAATAGAGTGTCGCCACCCCCATGAAATATGGATGGAAAGTCAGCCCAATTAACAAAAAAATCAATAGATGCATGAATTAAACTTTTTCTCGTCCATTTATCCTTATTCCATTCAGACCAATAAAGACCAAATGTTGTTGAATTAATGGGTTCAAACCAAGAAACAATTAATTCACCATTGTCAGATTTTATTAAATGAGGATATTGGCTTCCTTCACCGAAAGGTGGTATGTCAGACTTAGGAGATGAACATCCAATAATCAACAAACCCCAAATTAATGTTAAGCTAATTCTCATTAAAATGACTCTTCACTCATTTTTATTAAAAACTTTTTAAGATTAAAAGTTTAGTGTGACATGCCACCTATTTTACAACAGGGAGCTAACCCTTCATAGGCAACAGGATCAGCAATTGTATTGTTGGCTTGGTATCCTAAATCTGAAATGGCTTTTTCAATTGCAGCCATATCAATAACAGCAGCATCAAAATTTACGCGACCCGTTTTAGTTTTTAAATCAACATCAAAATTTGTAATCCCTTTTATTTTAGACATTCCTCTTTCAATGGTTGATTCACACATACCGCACTGAATTGTACTTAATGCTATATCAGCTTGTTTGGCTTCACCTTTGCTACAAGCCATTACACCAAGAAGCAGAGCGCTTACTGTGAAAATAATTATTTTTTTCATAATTTTAATTCCTTTTTATTATTTTGAACTTTAATTAATTCAATTTTTATTTCATAAATACAATTTTGTGAGTTTTAGTTAAACTGCCAAATTTCAAGCGTATAAAATACACACCACTAGGCTGGTTTCCAGCATACCATTGCAAGGTATGTTCACCGACACTAAGTGTCTTATTAAGTAATGTTTCTACCAAACGTCCAGAAATATCAACTATTTGTACCGTTGTCACTTGGGACGGTGATGATACATTAAATCTAACTTGAGTTGATGGATTAAATGGATTAGGATAAGCAGATAAAAGGGTGAATGTTTTTGGACTTTTCATTGTTTCATCAATACTGACAGACGATTCCCCCACTACAGTAAATTGCCCCATCATTCCCATCTCTTCATGAGTTAAAATATGACAATGATACATATATGGAACTTCTGTATTGGAAAAATCTTCAAACTTGGTAATAAATTTTGCTGTCCCATTTTGGGCTGGGACTAATACAACATCTTTCCAACCTCTCATATGCTCTGGAGGCGCTAATCCATTAATTTCTAAAATATTAAATTGAATATCATGAATATGAAATGGGTGAGCAATTTGAGACTGATTCTGTAATTCCCATATTTCAACATTATTCAATGGAATTTCATAGTTAACTACATTGATGTCAAATGGTTCACCATTAAATTGAAATGGACCATTTAAGGCACCATTGGGGCCCATAACAACTGAAGAAAATTGTATGGATCGTATTTCATCTACTTCGTCAGTATTCCATTCATCTACTATGACAAGCGAACTTGGAATAGTAAGGATGGGTTCATCCATTTGACTTACAACATGTAATGATAATAGGGAAAAATCATTTCCATTTAAATCATTATCTGCGTAATAAGGTATGGAACTCCCACCCATACCACCGACAGTTTCAGCACCATAAACTCCATTAGGGATGGTCGATCCATAATTCATAATTTGAATTGTTTCACCAACCCGATTATTCAAATCCACAAGTATTTCATATCTTTCACCTGGAGAAATCAATAATTCATCTAATTCAACAGGCTCGGGCAATAAACCACCATCTGTACCAATAACATAAAAAGATTCATGATTTTCGAGCCCCACATTAAATGAACGTTCGGATGCGCCATTCAAAAGTCGAAATCGTACAATTTGTGCTGGTACTTCTAAAAATGCATCCACCGTTCCATTTGTAAACAAGTATGAATCAAGTCCACTAGAATCCATATTCGTTACAATTTGATAATTATCGTCCAAAGTTTTGGTTTGAAAAACAAGTGGAATATCATCCACGCCATATTCACGAGGTAAATCCAGTAAAGCTTCAAGAGAATCTCTGATGATAACAAATCCTGCTATTCCCATTTGAACATGTTCGTTTGTTTTATGCATTAAATGTGGATGATACCACATGGTTGATGCGTGATCCTTTATGGTGAAATGTGGATTCCAAATTGTATTGGGTGGAATGGGTGTGTGAGGTCCGCCGTCAAATTCTGCCGGAACGTGCATACCATGCCAATGAATCGTGGTTGTATCTGGAAGTTGATTATTAAAGGAGATATTGACTTCTTCCCCTTTCTCCATAATGAGTGTCGGTCCCAATATAGGAAAACTCACCCCCATTGTTTCAGTTAATACACCCGGAAAAAACTCCATTTCACAGACTTGAAGGGTTAGGTCGAAATTATTTCCTGTCATGGCAGGAGGAATGATAAGCGGGTTTTGTGACATCCCAATAGTCATCATTGTTTGAAGTAAAATTATCTTTTTAATTATTTTATTCACAATAAACTCCAGTTTTCATTTTTTATTTATTTAAATAAGATTAGAAGAATCTGTTTTTTCAATTATTCTATTATACAATAGTAACGCTCCAGCAAAAAGGATTACTCCAATTTCGATCCAAAACAAAAAGGCATTTTCCATGTAAAATGAAAAGTATGGATTTTGAACCATTTCCCATACTGATACTTGCCCCTGTTCAGGAAGAATTTGAAATAAAAAATAATCTGTTTCACTGAATGGATATAAGTATTTAATACCCACAGTCCTTGCTGTAAACCAATCTGATAGTAAATGTAATTGTGCTCCCAAAAATAATCCTAGAGAAATGGGTTTCAAGACTTTCAATTGCAAGGACCGATTGAGTAAAATCATAACACTAAATAATCCAATCCAAAATATTGGAGTGTGTAATACGGAATGATGTCCAGCTACTGTATCTGAAAAAAGCCCATCCATATCAGGTAAAATGGATGCCAATAATAGAACTGGCATAAATGGATAAACTGTCCAAGGTGAAGTTTTCATCCATTTACCCAGTAAATATCCGGATGCGATATGAGATGGAAGAAACATTATCTTTTCAACTCCATTTCTTTTACAATCGAATAAATGATCGGCACAACGAATGTAGTCAAGATCGCAAAAACCATTCCGCCAAAGGATGGAATTGCCATGGGAATCATGACATCTGCCCCTCGTCCTGTTGATGTTAAAATTGGCATAAGCGCTAAAATAGTTGTGGCTGTGGTCATCATGGCTGGTCTAATCCTTCTTGATCCTGCAAGAATCGTTGCTTCCCGAACCGCTTTTATTGTTTTGGGGTTATCTTCATCAAATTGTTGCTCCAAATAGGTGCTAATCAAAACGCCATCATCTGTAGCAATTCCAAATAAAGCCAAGAAACCTACCCAAACAGCAACACTCAAATTGACTGGATGCATTTGAAATAGTTCTCGCATATTTTCACCCATAACATTGAAATTCAAAAACCAATCCTGACCATACAACCATAACATAGTAAACCCACCAGACCAAGCAACAAAAATACCGCTAAATACTATTAATGTTGTAGATACTCTCTTAAATTGAAAGTATAGTATTAAAAAGATAATTGCCAATGCCAATGGCAAAACTACCGCCAATTTCTTGGATGCGCGAATTTGATTTTCATAACTTCCTGCAAAAGTATAACTCACGCCATTCGGAACTTTTAAATCACCCGATTGAATTAAAGATTCGAGATAATCCTTCGCTGATTCCACCACATCCACTTCAGCCCATTCATTTTGTTTATCAAACAAAACATATCCCATTTTGAATGTGTCTTCACTTTTTATAACTTGTGGACCACGGACATAATTCACATCCGCTAATTGAATGAGTGGAATTTGCGCACCACTTGGTGTCGGAATTAAAATATCGTCCAGCGATTCAATTTTATCTCGAAATTCCCGCATATATCGAACACGAACTGGGTATCGTTCTCGTCCTTCAACCGTCGTCGTAATGGGCATTCCTCCAACCGCCACTTCAATGGCATGTTGAACTTGTTGTAACGCTATTCCATAACGAGCAATCAATTTTCTATCTATATCAATTTCAAGATAAGGTTTTCCCACGATTCTATCTGCAAAAACCATATCTGCTTTTACACCAGGAGCTTTTTTCAAATGTTGCTCCAAATCTAATCCAAAGATTTCAATGGATTCTAAATCTGGACCTTTCACTTTAATGCCCATGGGAGCCCGCATACCACTTTGAAGCATTACCAATCGTGCAGAAATAGGCTGTAATTTAGGTGCGGAAGTTGTCCCAGGAATTTGTGCTGCTTTTACCAATTCATCCCAAATATCATCTGAAGAACGAATATGATCACGCCAAAGACGAATTGTATTTCCATTCTCATCCAATCCATACTCAGGTTTATAAGCAACAATCGTTTCAACCATACTTAATGGCGCTGGATCTAGTGGAGAATCTACGC
>Ga0209667_1001460_pt1 | contig 17068 bp, 17 predicted proteins | sample SaaInlV_165m_DNA_2_FD_184682 | JGI IMG/M metagenome (GOLD analysis project Ga0209667, IMG submission 184682) | Marine microbial communities from expanding oxygen minimum zones in the Saanich Inlet - Saanich Inlet SI037_S3LV_125m_DNA (SPAdes)... | ecosystem: Environmental > Aquatic > Marine >... | reverse complement strand
TGGAATGTCGTCGCGGCGGGCGGCATCGGGTTGCGCGGCCGTGCGCAGGTCACGCAGTTTTTCCAAAGCGCTGATCAGCACCGGTAAAGGCGGACCGCTGGCGGTGATGTTTTTCAGGCGCTGCTCAGGTAATGCGGTTGACGGCCGCTCGATAAACTTACCAACTAGCTGCTCGTGATGCTGCGCGGCGGTTTCACCATGCGCCTCGCAGACTTCCAGAAACAGGGCGGTATTGCGCTGGTACCAATCCTGGTCAGTCTGGTTGTTGCTGGCTGCCAGGAAGCTGTCCAGTAAACTGGTCTGGCGCATAACTTCACGCAGTCGCTGCTGGTCATAAGGCATCATGTACAGAAGCTTGTCTACCAGCAGCTGAGAGTAAGAGGTGTTGTTGGCGCTGCACAGGCCCAGCAGGATATCCAGTTCATTGATACCCGCGAAATCGCCGGCATTGGCACCGCGGTATTCGTGTTGCCCGACCCGGTAGGGTTTGTAATAGGGGCGTACGCAGTAAAAGAAGCGCTGGGTATCCAGGTGCTCAAACAATTGCTCGTTAATCTTTACCACGTCCTGCAACGCCAGCTTTACGTCCATTAACAGGTGGTAGCTAACCGGGTGAGATATACCCAAAGGCAGTACACGTACCAGTGCATCCGCGGCGCGCTTGAAAGCGAAGACACCACGGGTGTTGTATTCAATAAACAGGTATTCGTCTGGCAGCGAGGTGAAACTCTTGTAATGGCCGTTCAGCGACGAGTTGTGTGTGGTCAGGTGGCTGGTGGCAAAGCGCGGCGTAACGTTCAGGGATGAACCCAGGTGCATGGCCAGACCAGAGGCTTCCGCCAGGGGTGAGCTGGTTTCCCGGGACGGTTCGGTAATGTCGTGGCGGCGGCACGCAGCCATATACAGGCCGACATTACCGAGTAGATCAAAGGCCTGGTCGAAACCTTCGTCGGTGTTGCCCTCATTTAGCAGGTCTGCGATAAAGCCCCGGCCCTCTTCCACCAGTTGGGTTTTGGTAGCCGTACCCACGTCCTCTACCGCAGACTTGTCCTGCTGGGCGAAGTAGGTTTCTTCCAGTTCGGTGTTCATCTCAACAAAGGCGCCCCGAATCCACTGGTCGAAGGCATTAACGAAAGTATTCATAGTGGTATCTCCCTGCCTTCTAGTCGGTGACTGCTGTGTGAAATTTCTTCAGCAGGCGCAGTAATTCGTCGCGCTCTGATTGCCCCATTCTGGCCGCGATTTTCTGCTCCAGAAGCAGTACATCCTGTTCCAGCTTTTGCACCAGCGCCTGGCCTTTGCGGGTGACAAAAATCGCGTGGGCGCGGCGGTCGCCGGCATAGGGTTTGCGTTCCACCCAACCTTGGCGCTCACAGTGATCCATAATCGGGACCATGGTAGAACGGTCGAGCTTGACCGAGCCGGCCAGTGTAGTTTGCTTCTGTCCAGGATTATTCCTCACTAGTGCCAGTATCATAAACAGACCCGGTGATACCTGGGTGTTGCTGACTTCACTAAAAGCGCGCTCAGCGAGAATTTGGCCCATGCGCAGCTCTACACCTACCATATCGGGCAGATTACCGAGGTCGAGGCCAAATTCGTCTAGTGCTTTATTCATTTTCCTCACGCTGAAATATATTGTTTGATATCCAACAATTGGATACCCTACTATAACTTCTCAGATGGAGCAACAAGACGTTGCCAGCCAGCAGTGTTAACCCTTGCGGGTTGGCTATAGGATAGGGTGCTATGAAGCAGGAAAATAACAACAAACGGCCCATAGATGAATTAACAGGTTTTGATGTGCTGGAGAACTTTGAGAAGTTTGACCAGCGCAACGATATCTACTGTCGTTCGCAATGGGACCCCGAGGTAATGTCTGCCAAGGCAACGAGCTTCTTCAAGGGTTACTTCATGCCCGACGCACACTCACGCAAGAGCGATGGCTTTAGCCAGCGCGACTACGCCCTGCGCAATGCTACCTGGCACATTACCAATGTACTGCGCGATATTAACCGACAGGAGACTGGCCGCAAGGAGGGTTTCTTTGACCACTTCACTACCCATGACGAAGGCTGGCCGGAGCCCTTCGCTTTCGACAGTGTCGAGCACGCGACCGCAGATGTGCGCAAAGTCGCCGGCTTGTGCGGTGCGGATTTGTTTGGCGTGTGCGAGTACGATGAACGCTGGATGTACAGCGCAATCTTTGATGAGAGCGTGCTCAACAGCAAGCCGTTGGATATACCCCAGGACCTGCCTACCGTCATTGTGGTTGGCGAATCGATGGATGTGGATTTGACCAAGACCGTGCCATCAGCACTGGCAGGCAGCGCCACCGGGCTAGGCTATTCCTATGACGCACTAACCCTGTTAACCCTGGCCCAGTACATTCGCAACCTTGGCTATCGCGCCTACGCCACTATGAATGATTCATCGCTGGCGATTCCACTGGCGGTACAAGCCGGGTTTGGCGAAGTAGGACGCCACAGTCTGTTGATTACTGAAGAATATGGGCCGCGCTTGCGTCTGGGGCGTATCTTTACCGATTTGCCGCTGGCGCATAGCCAGCCTAAGAAATTCGGGGTAAAAGCCTTCTGCGATATTTGCGATCGCTGTGCCAGCGGTTGCCCGCCGAAGGCGATCCCGTTCGAGAAGCCATCAACCACTGTACACAACCGCTCCAACCTGATCGGAGTAGCCAAGTGGACGGTAGATGCGGAAAAGTGTTTTAAATTTTGGGCCAATCAGAATACCGATTGTTCTATATGTATAAGGGTGTGTCCCTATAACCGCGACTACACTCGATGGTATAACCGCTGGTGGAAAAAACTGGCTGGCACGCCCCTGCGCAAACTAGCGCTATGGCTGGATGACAAAATGAACGACCGAGGTAGGCATAAATCTTCCTGGTGGTGGGGGCGGGGCGAGCGTTCGTGAACAGGGAGCGGGAAATGCCAGGTAAATTTTTGATGGTGGTATTGGCGCTGTGCCTGACCGCGTGCGATAGCCCACAGCAAGCTGTCATAGATGTCGCGATGGCGCCGCCGACCGAACAAACTGACATCACTTTTATCGTCGCTGGCAAAACCAGCAATCACCGACAAAGCCTCAGTGGGGAAGTCTCGGTGCTCAACTTCCATTTCTTCGCAGAGGTTTTTTTACAATCTGACGGTGAAGCGCAAGATTCCAGTCTGGAAACTCCTTTGAGTCAGGGCGTGCGCATACCCTTCGCCGACAGTGGTTATGCGCTGGAGATGCACGGCGGCCGTTACAAATCCGAGGCCGAGTTGGAGGCTGCCTACCCCGACGGCGATTACATTTTTCGCTATGACGCGCCCAGTATCGGCGCCGTCAGCCAGGTCGTTACTCTGGGTAATCCCAATGCCACCGGCTCAGGTATACCCAAAGCGCCGCAAATCTATCTAAACCAGAATGGCAAATCGGTGGCGCCGGATAACATCGATCCGCAACAGGATTTACGGGTGACCTGGAGTGAATTCAGCGCCGGTGATGCCGACCCCCTGGGTATTGTTGATGATTTACTGTTCGTCATTATGGGTGACTGCGATGGCGTGCGGCGCGCCCACAGTGGCCGTCCATTTGAGAATACCCCTTACCTGACTTACGCCGACGAGTCCTTTGTCATTGACGCCTCGCGACTACTGCCAGAGAACGTTTACCAGCTATCAGTAGAGCACGCGGTACTGGATACCACGCTGGAACATAATGTGCCGGCGTTCGCTACCTATGCCACTTCCACATTCCTGGATATTCGTACCACTGGCGAGGCAGAACCCGGCACCGCCTGCCGTAGCATTCGCAAGAAGTTTGATGCCGGCCAGGCAGTGCTGTAATGGCAGTGCCTGTATTGCAGCGTGTGTTCTCCAATCTACTGGGGCCAGCGGCGGTGATGGCCGCTGGTACGATGGGAGCCGGCGCGGCTGCCTCGCTGATTCTCACAGGCGCCTGGTTTCGCTACGAACTGTTGTGGGTGATTCCGCTGATCTTGCCAATATTCGTGCTGTCGGTGGATTCCGCCTCCAGGGTGGGGCTACTCAATCCACGCACTGGCATGTTCAGTCAAATCCGCCAACATATTCACCCGACGGTGGCCTGGCTGATTTTCGCTATAAACGTGCCGGTTCATTTGCTGATTGGAATGGGCCAGATGTCGGTACTGACTTCAGCTCTGATGTCCTTGCTGGGGTTTTATCCACCCGAGGCCGCCGCCACTGCTGACTATGCGGCGAGCTATCATTATTGGGAGATAGGCCTGTCGGTGGCTGCCGGCGGGGCGATCGTCTGGTTACTTACTTCCGGTGGCTATCAGCGCATGCAGCGGGTCATGACCGGGCTTATGATTGTGATGTTTATTGGTTTCTTTATTGTTGCCCTGAGTGGTTTGCAGGAAATTGGTGCCATTGTGGCGGGCTTTGCGCCCTCTATTCCCGATGATCTGGCAGTACCCGGGCAACAAGCGATGCGCAGCAGTAGTGGTTCGATTATTGCCATCGTCGGCAGTGCGCTGGCACCAGCGGCCCTGCTGGGCATTCCCTACATGTGTGCCGATAATCTGCGCGGCAAACCTGATTTGCCGGCCGAGCTACGCAAGTCGGTTCTGAATCTGGGCGTAGTTTTTGGTGGTTATTCGGTTTTTGTGATTATAGCCGGTGGCTACGCCTTGTATCCGCTGGATAATCACGCCGCTATTGATACGGTGCACGAGGCTGGCAAAGTGCTGGTCAACGCTTTCCCAGAAGGCCTGGGATTTCTCGGCCCGATTATTTTCACCGCCGGGTTATTGATCGCCGCATTAACCACTTTCGTGGTGGTAGTGCAGGTCATGTGCTACTTCTGCCTGGACATGCTCGGTCTGGACTGGCGTGATGTAGAAGAAAACAAAAGTTTTCGGCGCCTGCTGGTGCTGTGGATTCTGCTGCCAGCTATATTGGCCCCATTCTGGAGTTTTCCAGCGCTGCTCAAGGTACTGCTGCTGATGGGTTTTAACGCCATCGTTATTCCGCTGGTGTTGGTCATTGTGCTTATACTGGTGAACAAACGTGCGCTTATGGGCGAATATAAAGCCAGCCTGGGTCGCAATATAGTACTGCTTGCCGGGCTTTTTTTGTCAGTGTGGTTAGTAGTGGAAAAACTGCCTGACTATGTGCAGATGATTACCGGCTAGAGCAGGAAAAAGTCTCGGTAACAGAGGAATTTCGGATGCACGACAATCCAATATCGATCGCCTTTCAGACCGATAAGCCGCTTGCTTATTACGGCCCACTGGCCGCCGCTGCGGAAGCGGCTGGCTTTGATGGCATCTCGGTGTACAACGACATGCTCTATCAGCCGGCCTGGCTGCCGCTGCTCGAAATAGCCCGGCATACCTCAACGGCACAAATAGGTGTTGCGGCGGTGAATCCGTTTACCTGTCATCCGATTAATATTGCCGGCAATATGGCGCTGATAGATGAGGCCAGTAACGGGCGCGCGTACCTGGGGCTGGCGCGCGGCGGTTGGTTGGATTACGTCGGCGTTTATCCCACGCGCACCATTCAATCACTGCACGAAGCTTTTATCTGCATTCGTCATCTGTTGAACGGTGACCCTGCGGCGCTGCAACAGGACATTTTTCCTCTGGCCGGCGGTGACAGCCTACGCTGGAACATTCAGCGGCCTGACTTACCCTTGCTGCTCGGCTCCTGGGGTTTAAAAACCATCGCCGCCTGCTATGCGCAGGTTGACGAGATCAAGCTGGGGGGCTCAGCCAACCCGGCAGTAGTGCCCCATTATCGCCAGCATCTGCGGGACGTGGGTGCCACAGAGGATGTCGGTATTGTAATGGGTGCTGTGACAGTGGTGGATGAAGACGGTGCTGCCGCGCGTGATCTGGCACGGCGGGAGGTGGCTTTGTACCTGCCGATAGTGGCAGAACTTGATCCCACTTTCGAGATAGACCCAGAGTTACTGGCGGGTATCAAAGCTGCAGCGGCAGATTACGATTATGAGGCGGCTTGCCGATTTATATCAGATGATATTCTGGCGGCCTTTGCCCTGGCTGGAACGCCCACCGATATAATCGAGCAGACTGAAGCATTATTTTCGGCAGGCGCCAACCGGGTGGAATTTGGTACGCCTCATGGCCTGACGGCAGAGTCGGGTTTACAGTTGCTGAGTGACAAAGTGTTACCGGCCTTTCGAAGCGGGAGTAATTAAAAATGACAACAGAACTGCGCGAGGATGAGTTTGAACTGTATGACCTGCAGGTCGTCGTTGAAGCCATCGCTGGCAACTGTACTTGTGCGATGACGGTAGGTGATTCGGTATTTCTCAGAGGTGGTAAGATTTCGATGCCCGAGGGAGCTGATTTTTGTCTCTATGCGCTGCAGTCTGTTATTCCACTGCTGCCCGCCAAGCAGCGCTTGTTGCACCCAGCAGATTGGATGGAAACCGATACCCGCGCACTGTGCCCAGACCCTGGCTGCGGATTGACCATGCGTGTTGACCGACTGCAGAAGCGGGTATTGAAGCACGATGATGTCAGTCCAATAGGGTGGCAGGACTGAGTATGGATAAGAAAACATAACTCCTGCCTCTGGCGGTGAACGACCGGGATGAGTCGTTGGCTAAAGTGGTTGACGATATGGCGAGAGAGCTGGTCAATTTGACCGTGGCCAGGTTGCTGGTTTAACGCTGGACGAATTGGTTCGTCGGATTATTTCCCAGAGCCCAGATTTTAATGAAGGAATACAAAATGGTTAGTTTACTTGCTTCCGGTCTGACTGGCGCAGACGCCCCCTCATAACGTAGATCCCGATGCTATGCCCTAATGTACTCGTTCAAGTAAACTGTCCCTTAATTAACTAAAGATCAAAAAATGACAAACAATAGCGATGTTACGCTCACGCAAGGTAGCAGCGCGTATGCAGACAGGGTGCCCCGACTGCTCAAACTTTCCTATGCCCTCGGCGCCTCAGCAGAAACAATTTTTGGCGTTGCCTTTAACGCCTTCAACTTCTTCTTCTACACCAACATCATGGGCATACCTGGCACTCTCGCTGGACTTGCAATAACCATCGCACTTGTTTTCGATGCAATAACTGACCCATTAATAGGCGCATTATCTGACCGTTGGCGATCAAAGCTAGGCAGGCGGCATCCTTTTATGTTCGCCGCGCCTCTCCCGGTGATGATCTGTTTATTTTTCATCTACTCACCACCGGAACTCCTGGGTGATTCAGGTCTGTTCCTGTGGCTTACGGTGCTAACCGTACTTATGCGAACTAGCATTACCTTATTCCATGTGCCGCATCTAGCCCTAGGTGCAGAGTTGTCCGCTGACTTTACCGAAAGAACTCGAGTCATGAGCCTAAACACACTGTTAGGCGGCCTCGGCGGATATGGTACCTATATCATCGCGCTCACATTCTTCTTCAACAAAACGCCCGAGTTCGACAATGGGTTGCTCAATGCCGCCGCCTACCCAGGCCTTGCTATTTCTGCCGCGTTGTTAGGCGGCACAGTGATGCTAGCCTCTACGGTATTGACCCTAAAGGTCGTTCCATTGTTACCGCCCATGCCTGACAGCGTCGAGCGGTTTAGCCTCTCGAGCTTTTTACTGGACCTGAAGTCTGCGTTGACCAATCGAAATTACTTAATGTTATTGATTGGCTATTTGTTGCTCAGCGCAACCCTTGGCACAAGAGACACCATTGGCCTGCACATGAACACCTATTACTGGGAATTAGTGCCGAGCCAAATTCGATACTTCGCGCTGGCGGGTTTGGCGGCCACGCTGTTTGGCTACGCGGTGACCGCCCCTTTACATAACCGTTTTGAGAAAAAACCAGTCCTCATTGTCGGATTGGTTTGCTTACTCATTTTTGCCACCGCGCCAGTTCTACTGCGAATTTTAGGTTTATTCCCTGAAAACGATTCCGATATGCTAATGCCGACGCTGATGGTCTTTTACCTCTTTACGTTGATCTTTGGCGTAATCCTGCTGATCAGCGCTATGTCAGCGCTAGCAGATATTGCTGACGAGCACGAACTCAATACCCATCGTCGCCAAGAGGGCATTTTTTATGCTGCCAGATCATTTTTCGCCAAAGCATCGTCAGGGCTTGGGCACCTGCTAGCGGGCATTGCGATTGATGTGATTGATTTTCCCGTTGGCGCAGAACCCGGCACTGTGAACCCAGACATTGTATTCCGCCTGGGATTGATCGACGGGCCGATTGCCGTCATCCCGGGCATCATCGCCGTCTTCTTTTATTTGAAATATCGCCTAACGCGAGCACGCCACGAAGAAATCCAGGCTGAGCTAGCTACGCGGAGAAACCTCCAAGTCAACCAATGACCCCCAATATAGGTGGGAAAAACAGTATCAATTACAGTTCATTTATTACTACGCGGCTGGTCACGTTCTCTTCTTTCCCGCAGCTTACTTCCTGATAAATTCATAAGGGCCATGAATGAAATTTTTCAATCACTTAGCGCTTTCCACCCGAAGCGGGTTCACGCATTACTTTAACTTTAAGGGCAGAGCAACCGTTTCAGAGTTTTGGTATTTCATGCTATTTTTCTTACTAGCGTACGCTGTGGTTTGGCTCATCGATCACTTCTTCCTGCCGTCTTTAGTCACCTTAAAGGACTTGCCCTTTGGACATTTCCTACCAGGGGCTTATATGGACGATCAAGTAGGTTTGGCCGTTCTGGCGTACCGCCCGGTTATGGCGATACCTACCCTTTCAGTTACTGTTAGACGGTTACATGATGTTGGTAAAAGTGGCTGGTGGTGTTGGCTTTGGCTAATACCCTGGTTAACAAGACCAAGTGCACAATCCGCGGGTTTCGATGGCGCAGGGGCACCTTAGAACCAACTCCAGATGATCGGCCTGTCTCTCATGGTAAGCACCTCTACTGCGAGCAGGTGTCACTTGGTGAGTTCGCCTCAACAGGTGAAAGCCTGCATAGCTTTAATCCTTCGCCCACATCCCCAGCGAACCGTAAATCATATTCTCTCTGAGTTAGTAGGCACATCAGGCAGCATCATCATCTGCCACAGTTTCAGTTTCACTAGCAACAGAACCAGAGTCTGCCGTGGAAGCTGAAAAGGCTGTTAAAGCACCCTTAGAGCGATCACTAGTCGTTACCAGAAGATTATCAGCGTCGTTAGCGAACGCGGGATACTCGCACAGATTTATTCATGGCTTCTATGAACAACGTGAAGCCAAAGAAATCCTCCCGAATCACACCGTTTGACTGGCAATCTCTTTTGGACATCCACTTAACATTTTTTTGGCGCCAGACCTGGCCATTATCTAAATAAAAGAACAAACGATTGGCAGAAGAGCTCGACTCGCAGCTTGTGATGACAACCGAATGCTCTACATTCGGTTCAGCTTCTTCCTGTGTCGCTAGCCCAATCTCATCGGTTATGGGCGGAGGGGATTGATCGTTCTCATTGGTCTCGTGGTTTTTCGACTCCAGGAGCTTGTCGAAACAGACGAGTCGTTGCTCGCTAGATTCAATTTCACCACAGTCTCTTAGTGAAGATTTAAGGCTTTTAGCGGCTACGGGTGGCAACACCGCGAACAATATAGCGGCTGTAATAATCTGTTTGTAAAACATGTCACTTTCCTGAATGAGTGATTAAGGCAGTTTACTTAATTATTCAAATTGATTCCCGTGAGATCGAAATGTGTGAGCTTAAATGTGTGAGATTAAATGCGCCGATCTGAGTCTGTGATGAATGCTATCGCTTAATTTCGTGAATTGGATTTATTCCCTCTACCAACGACTTTTTATAACCATTGTGACGTGGCTCACAAAACCATGACTTTGCGCACTGGCTGCATTCTGGTTACCTATTCCTATGTCAATTTCTCTCCAAGTCACAGATCAACGATAATTGGAAACCAACCAGAAAGAGTATTAAGTGAGAACTATTCGGATGGATTCGCGACCTTAGCCGGAGAAAACCGACCTTCGCACGTGAAGCCGGTAATGCTGTTTCGGCACAGCTGGCAGATATCCCCAATTCTTTTGGCCGTGCGGGTTTTCTTTGGTCGCGGGGCTACTGTTGAGGCTCATGGAACATGCTGGTTCGGCCACCATCAATCACCAGGTCATGACTATTCACAAAACGGCCTTCATCGCTTGCCAGGTAAAGTGCGCCAGTTGCGATATCCAGCGGTAACCCAGCTTTCTGCATTGGAGTCGCTCTGGCAAGGTTACTAGTAAGCTTTTCCATCTTTGCTGCATTCTGATCATCGCTTAATGTGTTTGCTCGTGCGGAGCCACCATAAAAAATAGGCGTTGCAATTGCGCCAGGAGAAATGCAGTTCACTCGAATCCCACTAGGTCCAAGGCGGACACCTGCAAGCTTGGTGTAGTGCGTGAGCGCCGCCTTAGCAGCCGAGTACAGCAACCCACCCTGGTTATCTCTGAGCGCTGCGACACTTGAATTGTTAATGATGCTGCCGCCACCCCGCTTCTGCATGTGTGGCACAACATGTTTAATGCCAAGCACCGCGCTACTGAACAACAACCGCATGGCATAATGAATGGTGTCCTCGTCGACCTCTGTAACATCTCCCGCGGTAGGTCCACCAGCATTGTTGAAAAGAATATCAATGCCGCCAAAATTTTCTGCCGCAAACTCGATTGTCTTTGCAATGTCGTCTTCCCGCATGACATCAGCGGTAATGAATTGGCACGCATCTCCCAGTCGTTCCGCTATGGCAACCCCCTTGCCCTCAGAGCGTCCACAAATCACAACCCTGGCGCCTTCCGCGACAAATAGCTCCGCTGTTGCCTCTCCTATACCGCTGGTTCCACCGGTGATCACCGCTACTCGATTCTGCAAACGCCCTGTCATTTTCTCACCTCAAATTTCCATCACTGGTTTTGTGTTTTCTTGTCTCTTTGATTCGACTGCCGCCGGAGTGTACTGGTAGGCTATTCCCTAAAGTAGTCGCCAAAAGGCTGCCGGCGACTTGCCACACTGACAGGGCCAAGGCCCAGTTGTCAAAGTAGCAAGTGCCCGCCGTCCAGCACCAGGTGCTGGCCCGTCACAATGGAATGTCCTTCGATAAACCCGAGAATGGATTCCGCGACGGACTCCGGAGTGCAGGTTTTCTGCAGTGGCGTTTTAGCTTCAAGAAATGACTTAGAGGCTTCATAAGTTTCCCTACCCATGCCCTCGGCAAGCCATTCCCCTTTGATGAAACCAGGACACACAGCATTCACCCGAATCTCAGGACCCAGTACTCTTGCAAGAGACTGTGTCATGGTGATCAGCGCACCTTTTGACGCAGCGTACGCTATTGAGCTACCCACACCTTTTACACCGGCAATAGATGCCACGTTGACGACAGAGGCATCACCGGATGCTTTTAGTGCATCGCTTGCAGCCCGCACCATCTGGAACGGACCTATAACGTTGACACCATAAATGCTCTGGAAATCCGCACTATCCAAGCCATCCATGTCAGCATGCTGAACAAATTTGGTCGTACCTGCATTATTGACAAGTGCGTCCAGACGATCCCACTTTTTTAGTGCCTCAGCAACCATGCGTCGACAATCATCGTCATTGGCGACATCTGCCTGACATAAGAGTGTATCGCCACCCAGAGATTCACATTCGGCTGCCACAACCCGGGCTGCGTCAACACTTTTTGAATAATTGATGACCACTCGACCGCCTTTTTCAGCAAGCATTCTGGCTGTTGCTGCGCCTACGCCCGAGGAAGACCCGGTAACGATGGAAACACTATTTTCCACATTCATTTTCGTTCAACACCTCTCAATACAGTTATGTCGAATTCAATATCGTCAAATCATTCATAAAACACAAGCCCGCAAGATGCTTTGTTCCTGGTCACCGATTCTACGCCAGGAATTGTGGATTCTAGCTGCTTGGCCAGGCATTAGGTCACATTCCGTTACATTAGTGCACATTGGCATCAACCCCCGTTTACAAGCCCCCCTTACAATCTCCTCCCATAAACCAAATATGTAAACGGATGAACAACATGTACAAGACTATCCTGGCTCTCTTACTCATCGCACTGACCACAGGCTGCTCTACTTATAGCGGCACACAATCTACTGCTGAAATGGAATTCTGCTGGGAAAGAGGCATGAACTTTCAATGGATTGAAGAGTTTGACGCGGGTTGCGTTGACCCCACGGCTCAGTCTACAGCAACGCGAATTTCTAAAATAAAGTGGTTAGAAAAGAACCTGGGCACATTGGCTGGACAGGCTTCACATAAAAGCACAAGAAACATATAAGGCCGGGACAGTCATGAACGATTCGCATCAAAATTTAGTCGAGGTTCGCAGGTCAGCTGGCCATAAAGAGTGGATGACCATAGAAAAACTCGAAGCGTTGAATAAACAGCGTGCCCTTAAGCGGGGGAAATTTAAAAAACCGATAAAACGAGGCCGGAATGGGGTGAAGATTTCGCTTTGTTTCAATGCCCTCTTGCTCATCCCTTTTGAGGCTGTCATCACCAATTTCCTGGTTGGATTGACGCTCTGAACAAAGCCCTGTCGAAGGGCGTGATTCTGCCTGTGCCTGCTGCCGTCCTGATTCAAACGATTTAGGGGTCATACCCCCGTAAAGTTTGGCTAAAGGTCAGCAAGGATGGACGCACCCGCCACTGCGGTTCGCGAATGGATATCCCAAAGGCCATCGATCACATTCTGCATAAGTATTCGAAAACGGAGATATTCTATCTCCGATAAGTTTTCTGGCGTCGAGAGTCCCTTGAAGTAAATCTCGGCAAACTCAGCGTTCTGATAGATAGCCTTTTGGTTTTCGCGTAATGCGGCGGCACTCTTATTGACCGCAACCGCACCCTCGGAAGTGTCTAGATAGCTGGGGGCGGTTCAGTCCATGATGGGCCGGAATAAGCACAAGTGACTTCCCCCGCTAATTCCTCGGGGAAAGTTTAAAACTGTCGCTAATTAATAGTCAATCCGCGCGACTTTAACTTGTGGCGTAGCGTCAATGTCAGTCCAGGTTACATACACTGAATTCCCTACCGCTTCGATGATCGGAAATCCGCTACGCCGCGACGCACTGCTACTAGCGACTTCAGTTGTACTTAGAAGCACACCATTTATGTCGTAGCGCGAGAGCATAATCTTCGCCTCGCCTGCCGTATCCATCCAGCTTACGATAATGTTGCCGGAGTCCAAAATCGTCGTGTCAACACGACCATTCGTATTTGGGCTCTCGACAATTATTGGCTCAGAGAAGCTCAGGCCACTATCGGTTGACAGTACAAGTTGTATTTTTGGCACGTCATCTCTTGCGCTAAACCAGGCGACTGCGACTCTCTTGTTCATCGCCGCAACCGAAGGGCCATTGACAGGACAGCCGGAAATCTGCCAGTTGTCATTGTAGATTGCCTGCGGCAGGGTCCAGGCACCATCGACTAAGCGAGTCGTATAGATATCCCGGACCTCTTGCTGAGAGCGATCGCGATACACAATAATTGGGCCTCTCTCCGTCATCGCTGAACTGGTCTGACAGCAATCGCAGACGCGATGATCAAGTTCCCACTCGCTGACGTTGGCACCCGACTTATCGAAAATACCAGCACGCAGAGTCATCGCTCCTGACGGTTCGCTATGCACAATTTCCCGCCCGTCCAACCAACTGATTAGTGTAGTCCCGTCGTTGAGTGGCAGCATGGAAACGAATCCGTGCTCGGCGCTAATACCGTCTGTGTGGATAGTCCGGGCTTCTGTCCAGGCTGCCTTGTCCTGCGCATAAAACCGTGCCCGTATGTCATAGTCGTAAGTCCCCCTTGCGCTCATTTGCAGCCAATGTGCAACCATGCCACTCGAATCAACCGACAGCACCGGGAAATCCGCCCAATTGACAAACCAGTTGCGGCCTCTGCTGATCACCTGGGCGGCGCCCCAACCCTCGCTAGTTAGTCGAGCGAACGCTAGCGTTGCCTGCCCAGCATCCTGGCTTACCCAAGAAAGATAGATTTCCCCAGCTTCGTTGGCGACAACGCGTGACAGACTGCTATTAGCAGGAGCAGGTGATGGCAAACGCGTTAACTGGCTTTCGCCAGCCGCGTATGAGGTGATTAAAATGCTCAATGCAAGCACGAGCCCAAGGAGAACTGCATTCGGAGAATCGATTCGTCTAATCATGTCTATAGGTTCCAGCTAGGCTCTAGTCAATTTTTAATCAGTAAAAGGAGTAAGCCCCTGAAGTGTTAACTCATCAAGTATATCCTGCTCGCTTTGCTGACCTATTAATTTTGCTACGACTTTATTCGAGGGTGACAGTAGATAAGTGGTAGGTAGAACGTCAGGCAACTTCAACGCTAACAGGTCGACCTCTTCCTGACTTAACACAGTGAATTCAATACCCATTTTACCGGCTATCTCAAGTGTTAACTCCATGGGGTCTTCATCGAAGTTCACGCCCACGATCATCACATTGCTCTTAGCCAAGCGCACACTCAGTTCATTGAAAATGGGGATCTCTACTCGACAGGGTGCACACCATTCAGACCAATAATTTACGATGCGCCAATTACCATCGTTGGTTTCAGCCGCTGTTAACGGGTTCCAAAAAGTCGTCGTGCCCACAAAAATCATGACGAATAGACTTAGTGAAACTACTGATTTTCTGGGTTTCAGCATTGTTTTGCTCTGGTATCTCGCTCGTTGTGATCAGTATAATTAAAAAGAGGCAAATTTATTCGTTGATCACTGCACTGGTTTGAGTTTACCCTTGCCCCGTTATCTACCCTATGCCTATTCTTGCATCGTACCAGCACGACCAGAACGAAATTTGCGTTTTCTATCCGCATCTCGACCTGCTTTAGTCTCTTTTTGCTGCGCAACAATCAGCTCTTCTTCCAGGATCATATCTGGCGTTTCCAATGTGATCGCTCCCAGCATGCCAGCACGAAACTCATTCACAAGAATCGCCGAGGCTTTTTCCAAATCAACCCGCCCGCCAGCGCTAAGACAACCGCGTCGCGCACCCATTAGTTCAATGAATTCAAGTTCGGTGTCCGGCACCGATGCCAGGTCATAACGGTCTTTCAAGGCTGCCGGGTAGCGTTTAATCAGGTAGTCGGCCAGGTAAAAGGCAACATCTTCGATACCCATCGCGGTGTCTTTGATTGCACCGGAGGCTGCCAGTCGATAACCACTATTTTCGTTTTCAATCTTTGGCCACAGGATGCCCGGCGTATCCAGCAGCATAATGCCTTGCCCCAGCTTGATGCGTTGCTGGCCTTTCGTAATAGCAGGCTCATTACCAGTCTTGGCTACCTTGCGACCTGCCAGCGCATTAATCAGCGTCGATTTACCAACATTCGGAATCCCTGCGACCATTACCAGCATATTCAGGTTTGCTTTCACCCTGGACGGCACTAAAGCCTGACACAGACGAATGATCTTTTGAGGCTTGCCATTCAGGTCAAGCGTTGTCTGGAGCGTCTTGACCGAAGCATCCTGCTCAAAATGAGCCTGCCAGCGAGCGGTGGTTTCTGGGTCCGCCAGATCAGATTTGCTCAAAATTTTAATGCACGGTTTGTTATCCCGCAGGGTCACAATCGCTGGGTTCTGGCTACTGGCAGGCAAACGCGCGTCGAGCAATTCAATCACCAGATCAACATCCGGCAGGATGTTGGTCATCTCGCGAATCGCCTTGTGCATATGACCTGGGTACCAGTGAATTGCCATAACAGAAATGCGCCCTGCTCGTGAAGTGATACCTATGCTAACAGCTTCGCCGGCAATGATACCTGATATGCGTGTGACCGCTGCGGCTACTCTGGATTGCTATCAGGCTCTGTCGCGAAGGTCCTCTGTTTGAGGCTCGCTAAGGGATGGCCAGGCCTGCCCGCTGCGGGGCACGCTCGTTGAGCAAAAAGGGGGCTTGTATATCCTGCCCTCACGGTGAAGTGTGGTTTGAGTTACCGTGCATCGTGGGCAACGGCCGCGAGGGTGCAGGCAGGTGACCTACCGCATACATCCGACCGCCAGTATCGGACTAATATTGACATCATATATCAAAGTAACATACTCACATGAACTAACTAACGAGAGGATCTGAAATGAGTGAGTTTGAAGTTTGGTCGGTATTAACGAGTTTCATGATTAGCAATGCGATTTACACCGCAGCAACTTTTTTTATGGTCTGGGTAGCGTTTAGGGCTGCCAATCAAGTTGCAAGCGGTGGTAATTTATTGATGAAGGTATTAGTTACACTTTTTGCCTTTGGAATTATTTTTAATGGTTTAACGGTCTCTGGAAATTTGATGCTGAATCTAGAAAGTACGGCGCTATCTTTGCAGATGATTGGCACTGAAAACCCCAATGCTCTTAGATTTATAGCTGGGTATGGAAGTGGTGGGCAGCCAGCGTTTAGCCTATTTTCAAACCCTGTAAACGTTGGGTGGTGGGCAGTAATAACCTTAATGCTTTTAAATTCAGTTTGGATCAAAAAAGGTTGAGGCTAGCCACAGGCGACTAACCACCTGTGAACCTGAGGCGTGAAGTCTTAAAGAAGGCAGTCCCAGCGACTGCCTTCTTTTTCCTAAACTCAAAACCTTTTCAAAATTCATTACTAATGCACCGGTGGCGGCACCACCAGTGACCTTTCCTCCGCTTTAGAACCACTAACGGTGAGAGATTCCGATCGTTTAAGCTCCCTCCGTCACTTCGCCTCTTTGGCCTCGAAGACCGCGTATTTTCTTCACCGGTTGTATAATGCGCAGCTCAAGACCCTGGAGGGTTCGACAAACATCGTCTACCTTGGCTCCCGGTTCATATTTCCTGATGGCACTGATGACCTGTTCTTCGGTGTATCGTTTCTTCATTGAGAAATCTCCTGGCGAACTCGACCCGACACCTTAAAAAAGATCGTCCTGCCGCACCAGATTGAGCGATTTCTTGATTATTTCAGTAGCTTCATCAACCAGTTCCGGTGTGTGCACATGCGAGATAAAAGAACGTCGTGTGCCGGGGATCAACACGCCATTGTCTAGAAGGTGAAGGTAGAAATCTGTCTC
>Ga0209667_1001454_pt1 | contig 17117 bp, 20 predicted proteins | sample SaaInlV_165m_DNA_2_FD_184682 | JGI IMG/M metagenome (GOLD analysis project Ga0209667, IMG submission 184682) | Marine microbial communities from expanding oxygen minimum zones in the Saanich Inlet - Saanich Inlet SI037_S3LV_125m_DNA (SPAdes)... | ecosystem: Environmental > Aquatic > Marine >... | reverse complement strand
CCATCGTTGCATGAATGCTTATTTCTGCATCTGGATCTATTTCTTCTGTATCTGGTTGAATTATTTCATCCAATTTAGCTTCTGGAACTAGTGGAGCTGGTTCTTCCTCTTTTTTTTCAGTTGTAATTGGTGTTTCTTCAGACTCAGACAAGTAAACTAATTGAAAAATGCCAATATATAATCCAAAGCTGTAGATATCCTGATGAATGGTGGATCTGTATCAAAATCACAAGTAATTTTGGAAATAATTGGTAAATCTAAAATCAAATGTGAATTAAAACGTCATCTTTCTCCTTCACTAGTTGGAACAATCATTCGTTCATTGCCTGTAACTGGAACCATTCACCTACTTGGAACTAGTGGTGTCTATGTTGAATCTCACATAGAGTCTGGAGGAGAACGTACTCGAAAAGAATTCAAGAAAGGCGATATTGCATTTTTATCTGTAGGTCATGCGTTTTGTTTTTTCTATAAGGATACAAAGGTTGGAAAAGATCTAATTCCAATAGGAAAAATTATTGAGAATTCTGATGAATTATTGAAAATTAATTCTGGAGATAAAGTTTCTATTTATTGTGAAACTGGTTGATAAATATAGTGCCCACTAAATCCGCCAACTTTTTTTACGGTTCCTTCTGATAATGCTTTTTTAAGAAATGCATTGGCAGTTGAAATTTTAACATTTGATTGTCTTGCTAAATCTTGAATTGTAATCACTTTTGATGATTTAACTATCTTGCTTGCCTCGGCTTCATTGATAAACACGGCAACCTCTTTCTTCTCACTATGATCTTTTTTATCTTTTTTTGTCTTATCTTTACCACTTTGTGATTTTTCATTCGATGAGACTGATTTGTTTTTACTTCCCATATTCTCACATCAATAATTGCTATTTATAAACGAACAAAAATTTTCTTTATTTCAACTTTATTAACGGTTGATTTGTTATTATTACAATGGGTATTGTTTCAAAAGGCTCAAAGTGTAATGTAGATGGCTGTGATAATGATGCCGTACGTTCTCTTAATACAAAAAAAATTGAAGATGCTGGACTACGTCTTGATTCATCTGGTAAAAAATCTGGTTTATGTAAAGAACACTACAAAGAATGGAAAAAAGCAACAAAAGATGACCGTTCATTAGAGCGTGCCAGATATGATAGAGGTTAATCTAAGGTTTACAATTAGTTAATGTGTAAAGTTTTTCTTTAATTTGTTCTAATTCCTTTTCGTCTTCAGTTTCCATTGCAGTCTCTTTCAATGTCAATAACATGTTTGTATTGAATGAATTTAATGCGATAGAGCTTTCTCCTGCTAAGTTTTGCTCAATACATCTTTCTATTTCTTTCATCACGGGATTATTAATTTGAATTTCCATGGAAATGGGATTTTCTATAGTAATTTCTGTCTGGCTAAAAAAATATGCCGAAGCTGAAAATCCAACAATTGCTACGACTATCACTAAAATTGGAAATATTTTTCCCATATGATATTTAAAAAATATTGACTTTTAATTTTTTACATACCGAATCATTTACATTGAAAAACATTTTTGAATATTCATGGGTAAAAGAAAAGATGGAAAACATGCACGATTTGCAGATCAAAAGGCAGCAAGAAGAAAGGCTAACAAAAAGTCCTAGTCCAAGTTTATATTAGATTTTTTTAAAATATCTGCAAATTTGTCTGGAACTTTATTGGCTGATTCTTGGAGTGTGTTATAATAATTACCTAATTTTTTGTATATTCTTTTTTGTTCTCTAGATTCTTCATTTGATAATGCATAAAGTGCTAAAATAGGAAATGCAATAGTAGAATCTGTATACACTGTAATCAAATCTTCATGTGAGTCTTTTACTTTTCCCCAACTCTTTCCTTCTTGTAATGTTGCACCTGATAATCCTCCTGTATCTGGTCGCGCATCTGTAATTTGAATAATATAATTTTGACCTCCATGGTCTTTTCGTAAAATTTGATCTAATAGCGGTCCTGTTTGTTGAGCTGTATTCTTTGGAACTCCACCTCCTAGTTCTAAAATACCTGATTTTTTTGAATTGTAAACTATAGCTGCTTGTTCTATAATTTCTCTAACGAAATCTAAATTGAATGTTTTATTTTTTAATCTATGAACTGCTAAATTCATTGCAAGTGATGAATCTTTGAGAGTTGATACGTATACGGGAACATCCAACTCATATGCAGTTGTAAGAAAACTTTTTTCAGGGAATTTTGATTTTTCTTTACTAATCTTTCCTAAAACATTACAAAATTCTGCGGTTGTAAATGATTTATCCGTAAATTTATCTTTAAACATATTTTGAATAATATTATCTTCTAATTCCAATGTTTCATAGAATTTAACATAAACATCTCTAATTCTTACGATTTCTTTTTCATACAATATGTTATCGTCAACTTCAAAATGACCTTGTTTTACTGGCAATCCCCATGCAAAATGATCTTCATGATATACATTTGCACCTGTTGTAACTATCCAGTCCACAAATCCTTTTTCTAGAAGTGTCTTGATAATTCCACCAAATCCTACCGGCGTCATTGCACCTGCAACTGTTAAACAAATAGTTGCATTTTCCTGAATCATTTTTTGATATAATTTTGCTGCTTCACCTAACTGTCTTGCATTAAATCCTGAATTTGCATAAATCTCAACTAATTCCTTTACTGTTGTTTTAGAATCAAGTTTGATGTGAGGTATGTCTTTTCCTTCAAAATTATGATGATTCACACAAAAATTTTGTAATGTAAGTAAAATAAGCTTTTAGGATCTAATGTTACGTGAACCGTCATCGTTATCTGATTCTCCTATGTGTTCTTTTACCATCTTTATTACATCCTCAATTATGTCACAAAGATGTACGTCAACTTCTGTACTAAACATCAATAGTCCATCTTTCCCGCAGGCCATAGTTATTCTATTTACTTTTTCATATCTTGTCATGGCAAATTCAGGTTCACCGATTTCTGATGAAAATTGTTTTCGTGTTTTCCATCGCATAATTGCCTGAGTCATAGATTTTTTTGTTTGATCCTTGTCAAAATGACGAACGGTTTCATTCTGCATTTTCTCATAAACATCTCCACTAAAGGAATTGTAGACGCCTACGTAACGGATCTTTTCATTTGATTCTAACAATTCATTACAAAGTTTACCGTAGTCCATTACAATTGAGTTTTACAAATAAATGTGTTATAAGCTTATTCGTTTCTTTTAATACGTTAAATCATAATTTAAAATATGAAATTTGTAGATGTGCCTGATTCAAAAAGAATTGAACGTCAACCTGATAACAGAAATGTAATTTTTTCTGATGGAAAAATGACACAAAATGATGTAGTGATTAAACAAATTGAGTTATTACAATATAAAATAAAAATAGATCACAAATTAGGTGAATATTCGATTATCACCGCACTAGTTGATACGGATCATGGTCAAATTGAAATACTTTATGATGAGGGTTATAGAGGCGACGACGCATTGAATGATTCTGCAAACATACTTGTCCAAAATTTAGGATTATCTGGACTGATACTTCGCAGTTTAATTTCATTAAAAAATGAATTAGAGAGAATTGAAAAGTAAAAATTACCACTACAAATTATCTACTGATGATAAAAAACCAAAATGTGCATTATGTGATGTTGATTGTTCATATTATTGTAACATGAATGATCTCTATTATTGTGAAAAACATGTTATTGGTCATGATGAAAATGAATCTTGATTGTTTATTACGCAGTAATTTTATCTCTTTACGTTGGACGACAATTTTAGGAATCAGTGTATTGATAAAATTGCATTAAAGATCACTAATGAAAAAATTTCTACAGATGAACCCTCTTCTGAAACTCTCGAGTATTTGCAAAAATTTGCAATTACTCTAGGTGTAGATATTTCAAACACTGAAGAAGTTGTTAATGAATCATTTTTGTACATTGCAATGAAAAATGCTAAAGATATTGATCCTTTAACCAAAGGTGATGAATTTGGTGCAGGGTTTAGTTAACTGTTTAATGATTTGAATTTTTTTATTGCTTCTTTTGCTAGTTCCTCTGCATTTTTTTGATCATATTTTGTTGGATCGTCATTGGCAAAATGTTCGTGATTCTTATCTTTCTTTTCTTTCATAATATGGGATGTTCTCTAAGCAAATTATAAGTTGTGGCAAATATTCCAGTCATTATGCGAATCTTACAACTTCATTGTGATAACATTTCATATGAAGCCACAAAAAAAGAAATAAAATCTGCTGAAGATATTGAGCCAAAGCCTGTATCGATAGATGAGGTTGTTGTTTGTTTTGTGGCTGTGGAAAATGGAGATGACGATAACGTAGCCATTGATGCAATTTCACAAATAAAAGAGTCTATGCAGAAAATTGGTTGTAAGAAATTACTGCTATATCCATATGCGCATCTGAGTTCTGATTTGTCTGCTCCATCAACTGCATTGTCTTTACTAAAATTAATGGAAACTAACTCCTCTGAACTAGAAGTTAGCAGAGCACCTTTTGGTTGGACAAAGTCATACAATGTAAAAGTAAAAGGTCATCCACTAGCTGAAAGTTCCAAAGTAATTACTGCAAGTGATAAAAAGGAGCAAACTTCAACTGCATTAGAATCTGAATCGAAAATAAAATCATACTGGTATATTTTGTCCCCTGATGGAACCATGGTTGAGTTTGATAAGTTCAATTTTTCAAAACATAAAAAATTAGAAATACTTGCAAAATACGAATCTGATAAAAAACGAAAGGTCGATGAACCTCCTCCACATGTGGCATTAATGAAAAAATTAGCTATTGCGGATTATGAACCTGCATCTGATCATGGAAATATGCGCTACTTTCCAAATGGCCGTTTGATAAAAGGATTATTGGAACAATTTGTTACAAACAAAGTTAAAGATTATGGGGGTTATGAGGTTGAAACTCCGATTATGTATGATTCACATCATCCTAGTATGGAAAGTTACTTCAATCGATTTCCTGCAAGACAATACAATATTGATGCTGATGGGAAAAAATTATTTCTACGATTTGCTGCTTGTTTTGGACAATTTTTAATGGCACATGACTTTCAGATGTCTTACAAAAATTTGCCCTATAGATTGTATGAATTAACTCGCTACAGCTTTAGACGAGAACAATCTGGAGAATTAGTCGGTCTTAGAAGATTACGTGCATTCACAATGCCTGATTGCCATGCATTCTGTAAAGATATTCCACAAGCTATATCTGAATTCAGAAAACGTTTTGATTTATCTCGTGATGTTTTATCAAATGTGGGTATTCAACATGATGATTATGAAATGGCTATACGTTTCACTGAAGATTTCTATAATGAAAATAAAAATTTGATTCTAGATATGGTGAAAAAGATGGATAAACCTGTACTTATCGAAATGTGGAAAGAACGATTTTTCTATTTTGTTTTAAAATGGGAGTTCAACTATGTGGATAATTCTGGAAAAGCATCTGCATTATCTACTGATCAAATTGATGTTGAAAATGGTAAAAGATATGGAATTGAGTTTGTCGATGAAAATAACTCTACACTAAACCCAATCATTTTACATAATTCTCCTAGTGGTGCAATTGAACGTGTGATGTATACATTACTTGAAAAATGTGCCACCGATGCCAAAGAAGGAAGAAAGCCAATGTTTCCGTTATGGCTTGCTCCTACTCAAGTTCGTATTATTCCGTTAACCGATGATTTCTTAGAATTTTCTCAAAAACTTTCTGAAAAACTAACTACACAAAACATTCGTGTAGATATTGATGACCGAAATGAATCAATTGGAAAACGTATTCGTGAATCTGAAAAAGAATGGATTAGGTATGTACTTGTAATTGGAGAAAAAGAGGTTAGTTCTGAGAATCTAAGTGTTCGTGATAGAACACAACGCGATGTCCGAGAAATATCATTTGATAATTTTGTAGAAGAAATTACTAAACAAAATGATGGTAAGCCACATTCTACTCTAAACTTGCCTCCACTTCTATCAAAAAGACCAATTATCCAAGTTTAATGGATGATTTATCATTCCTTCTTTGTGGTTAAATACAAATTATGTGACTATAACTTATGCATGGAAAGTTACTAATCTGTACAGATTGCGGCGAATCACCACATCTCTGTTTATGTGATGACTCTTCATGCCAGTCTGATTAATTGGGCATTACTTTATTTTAAAGTGAATTAAAATCTGTATAATGAGTTACTCTGATTTGTATCTGACTAGTTCCCCAAAAATTATATCTCCTACAGATGATTCTGAACCTGCAGCAACATTATTTGGAATTCCATTTGATTCAACTCATTCATACAAACCTGGATGTCGTTTTGGTCCTGATGTAATTCGTGATGCATTTAACAATATTGAAATCTTTATGCCAGAATTTGGTGTTGATTTAGAACAAGTTAACATTAAAGATCTTGGAAATCTTGAACATACAGTTGTTGCTCAAAATATGATTGACATGGTTAGAAAAACTACTGATGAATTGAAAGATATGTCAAATCAATTAATTATTCTTGGTGGTGAACATTCGCTTACCTATGGCAGTTATTTGAGCTATCCTAAAGATACTGGATATGTGGTATTTGATGCACATTATGATTTGAGAGATGAATATGCGGGTACAAAATTAAGTCATGCTGCATATTTGAGACGAATTGTTGAAGAACGTGGTCCTGAAAATATTATTCACGTTGGAGCTCGTGCATTTGTAAAGGAAGAATTAGAGTTTCTCACTGAAAATAATATTCAAACCATCTCTGACACTGAAATTAAAAATGGCGATGGTCCAAAATTATTGGAAAAATTAACTGAAAAATTTGAAAATCTATATCTTAGTATCGACCTTGATGTCTTAGATCCTGCTTTTGCTCCGGGTGTTGGAAATCCTGAAGCAATTGGAATTACTTCTCGTGAATTGCATGATATGGTGGTCACTTTAAAAAATAAAACAATTAAAGCTGCCGATATTGTTGAATTAAATCCTATGTTTGATAATGGTGCTACTGCATCTTTAGCTGCTAGAATGATTTCAATTATAATTGCAATGAATCAAAAGTGAGGAACTGTAATGTTAAATAATTTACGTGATTCTTTAAAACCTGTATTACAGAAAATTGGAAAGTCTTTCGCTGCTACGGGATTATCTCCAAATGTATTTACTGGTATAGGTTTGGCATTAGCATTTGTTGCATCCATAATTTATGGAATTGGATTTGAATACTCATTATTTTTGGGTGGCATTGCATTATTGACCTCTGGCTTTTTTGACATTGTTGATGGGCAAGTTGCTCGTTATGCAAATAAAATGTCAAAATCTGGGGGATTTTTAGATTCTATATTTGATAAAATTGCCGAAGTTGCAATCTTTTTTGGAATCTTAATTGGAAATTATACTGAACCATATTTGGTATTTACCGCCATCACTCTTTCGCTATTGGTCAGTTATGCACGTGCAAAAGCAGATGCTGCAGGAATTAAGATGCAAGGAATTGGAATTGGTGAACGAGCAGAAAGATTACTTGTTATTGCCATTATAGGAATGATTGGTTTTATGGAAATTGCAGTAATAATTGTAATAATTATTGCGGGAATAACTCTAGTTCAAAGAATGTCTGTTTTAATGAAAAATAGATAGTTTATCCACGGAGTTTTGTATGTTTACGTCTCTGATCTGCTGAACGAATTTTTAGAACTTTGAAATGGATTGCACATGAAATACAATACCATTTTGTGATTTTTGGTGCAGCAATGTATGCCCCCTGTGCTCGTAATTCTTTTGCAAGTTGATGTTCTACTAAACTAAGTCGAGATGTTACTTTTTTTGCTTTATCTTTTGGAACAGTTCCTGCACAATTAACGCATTGAATTGTACCTGACGAACCTTTTCCACCTTTTCGTCTACCTGCACTTGCACGTTTTTTTGGCATATTAGAAATTTGAATCTTCGATATATAAAGTGAGATATTATAACTTAAAAAAACAATTTAAAGATCAAGAATAATTACGATTTATGACTGGTCTGTGTGAAAAATGTCTTACTTCTAACATTGAAGTGGAATTTGTAAAAGGAAAAACCATTTGCTCTAAATGTGCAAATAAGGATTCAAATAAGTAGTACAAAACACAAGTTTTGCTAATTATGAAAGTTGGAATATTTTCGCACTGTACGATGGATACGATTGTTTATGAAAATGAACAATATGATGCTCCTGGCGGTCCTGCCAGTTATTGTTCATTAACTGCAAGGAAACAAAAACATGATGTAAATCTCTACACAAAATTTGGTCCAAATTATCCTTTAGAGGAATTTTTCAAAGAAAATAAAATTAATACTCCTGATGCATTATCTTCAAATTCTACTACCAAATTTAGAATTGAATTAAATGGTTCTGATAGAAAACTCTTCGTAGAAAATATGTGTGACAAAATTAATTTTATGGAAAATGACAATGATGGCGTAATAATTAGTCCTGTATTTGATGAAATTTCTTTAGAAACTTATTCAAAAATTAAAAACTCTGATAATTTTGTTCTTTTAGATCCTCAAGGTTTTCTAAGAGAAAAAAATGTTAATAATGAAATCTCACTAAAAAAAACTTCACTTGATCTTAAAAATATCGATGCTATCAAGATGAATCCTGATGAATTGTATGCAATGACTGGTCTTACAGGTAATGATGGAATTAAACAATTACAAAAACTTGGAATTGAGCATGTAATTTATACAAATAAACAAGAAATATCTTTACTTGTAAAAGATAAGTTATATACAATTTTCTTACCAAAAATGACCTTGACAGACACCACTGGAATTGGAGATATTTTCTGTTCTACATTTGTTTGTACTATGTTGAAAGAAAAAGATTTTCTATGGGCGTTGTCTTTTGCAGGTGGAGCGGCTCAATCCGCCTTAGAATCAAAGGCATTCGGTCTTGAGAAAGTTCCAGAAAAAAATGCATTAGAAAGTAATGGCTCTTATTTTTATAATATAGTAGAGTTTAAGCAGATCTAACATATATTGTGTATAACAAAATATTCTATCTATGCATGTTGGAATATTTGGAACTGGACTGACTGACTCATCTGAAAAATTTCTCAAAAAAATTTTGGATGAAAATAATATTTCATCATCAAAAATTGGAACAAAGTCTAAGAATAAAAAACCTGATTGTGTATTTGTACTTGGAGGGGATAAGGGTGTTAGAAATTATTTCCATAGGACCTTTGATTCATCAATTCCTGTTTTAGGAATCAATGAATCTGAATCAGATGGTTTTCTTTCACAACTTGATTTAAAACAATTTCCATCATTAATTTCTCGTATCAAGAAAATGGATTTTGAAACTGAACAGGTAACTCGATTGGGTGTAAAAATTGACGGCAAAAATGTTTATCCTGTATTAAACGACGTTGCAGTTTTTTCATCTCGAAGTGCTATGCTGATGGAGCATACTTTGAGAGTTAATGGTGATGAAGTATGGCATGATAGCAGTGATGGTGTGATAATTTCAACTCCAATTGGGTCTTCTGCGTATTCTATGTCTGCAGGCGGTCCTGTAATTTTTCAAGATTCTGATGTATTTGGAATAATTTCTGTAAACTCTCTTGATATTACTAGACGACCTTTGATTGTGTCTAATGCAAGTGTAATTGAGGTTGATGAAATTTCATCAAGATTACATTGTGAAGTTGTTTTAGATGGTTTGGATCGTTACAAAGTAAAAAATTCTGTAGAAGCTACAAACTATGAACCTTCTGCCAATATCATTCGTCTAAAAAAGGACACAACTGCAATTTCTGCTATTGCAAAAAAAGTTAAACTTGCTGAAGAATTATTCAGTATGCCACCAAGCTCAAAATTACTTCTTAAAATTTTAGAGTATGAGGGTTCTATGAGTCAAAAAGAATTAGTGAAAAAAACATTATTGCCTGATAGAACTGTGCGATTGGCTATGAGTCATTTATTAGAAAAAGGATATGTCAAAAAGAAAATCTCACTTAGGGATTCACGCCAGAAAATATATTTAATTAATTCTGATTTGCAGCCGTAGTGAATGCTTTGAACACGTGTTCGGGATATCCTGGTCTGCTGTTAAATTCTGGATGGAATTGAACTCCTACAAAAAACTTATGAGATGGAATCTCTAAAATTTCCATTCTTTTTCCTTCATCACTTTCACCTGAAAAGATCATACCTTTTTGTGCAAATTCATCTAAATATTTTGTATTAAACTCATATCTGTGTCTATGTCTTTTTGAAATTTTATCTTGCCCATAAATTTTGTTTGCTATTGTATTTGGTTTTACATTAATGTCATTTGCACCTAATCTTAATGACCCGCCCATGTCTGTAACTCCATCCTGTTCTGGAAGTAAATCTATTATTGGATTGTTGGTATTTTGCTCAATTTCTGTTGAATTTGCATCTACATGATTACAAACATTTCTTGCAAATGATACTGCTGCTAACTGGAAACCGAAACATATTCCAAGATATGGAATATTATTTTCTCTTGCAAAATTTGCAGTTTTTATTATTCCTTCTGAGCCTCTGGTACCAAATCCTCCTGGAACCAATATTCCATTGTACTTGGATAATGTATCCACATTTCCGTTAATATTTTCTGAATCAATCCAATCTATCGCCATTTTTTTCCCAAGTGATGCAGCTGCATGTTTTAATGCATGATTTACACTAACATAACTATCCGCAAGTGTTACATATTTTCCTACCATTGCAATATTAATTGACTGACCTTCATTTTGCAATGAATTAACTATTTTATTCCATGTATCCCAGTTTTGAGATGCATTAACATATCCCATCTTATTGAATTTTTTAAAAATAACATCCACCAAACCTTGACCATATAGAATTTCAGGTACTTGAAAAATTGAATCAACATCATGACATGAAAATACATCATTGTTTGTAACATTTGTAAACATTGAAATTTTGTTTCTTGTTTTATCTTGTAATGGCATGGAACATCTAACACAAAGTAAATCTGGCTGGATTCCAATTCTTCTTAATTCTTGAACACTATGTTGTGTTGGTTTGGTTTTTTGTTCACCTACTACATCTAATGATGGTGCTAATGTAACATGAACGAAAATTACATTTTCTGAACCTTCTTCAACTCTGATCTGTCTTAACGCCTCTAAAAATGGCAAACTTTCAATATCTCCGACTGTTCCTCCACATTCTACTACTAGTATTTCTAATTCTTCATCTGCAGCAATTTTTTTAATTCTATCTTTTATTGCATCGGTAACATGCGGTATAATCTGAACACATGCTCCCAAATATTCTCCTTTACGTTCGGATTCTATGACACTTGAATAAATTTGGGCAGTTGTGATATTATGTGATTTTGGTATATCTTGATTCAAAAATCTTTCATAATTTCCTATGTCCATATCACATTCTCCTCCATCATCTGTCACAAAGACCTCTCCATGTGCAATTGGGTTCATTGTTCCTGCATCATAATTTAGATATGGATCAATTTTGATACATGAAACTTTTTGATCTGATAACTGTAATAATTTACAAATTGATGATGAAACTACACCTTTTCCTAATCCAGACATAACTCCGCCTGTAACAAAAATAAACTTTGTCTGCATTTTTTTCTTAAACACTTCTAGTTTTTATTCGTTTATTTCGTTATCTGGTTTTGTTTTTTAGTTTTTTTGTAAAGGTTGCAATTCGTGTTTGAATCTTATTTGTAGGCGTGTTTTCGATAATCTTTATGTTAGCACTACCCACTATCACTGCATCGGCACCTGATGAAACGTATTTTTGCACATCTTTCTCTGTAGATACTCCAAAGCCTACGCCTACTGGAATTTTTCCTTTTGCAGCAATTTTTGTATTCTTGAGTGCATCTAATGTGTATTTGTGAATTTTAGTTTGAACCCCTGTTGTACCAAAAACCGCAACCATGTAAAGGAATCCTGATGTGGATTTGATAATTTGTTTTAATCGATCTTTTTCGGTATTTGGTGATACGAGGAATATTGTATCCATCCCTATTTTTTTAGCGGCTTTCACATATTCTTTTGATTCTTCTATAGCCATATCTGGTAAAATTAACCCATCAATACCTGCTTGTTTTGCACGTGAGATAAATTTCAGATATGTCTGATTATACAAAATGTTCGTGTATGTCATCAAAACCAATGGAATGTTTGACTCCTTTCGTATTTTTTTTACTATTGAAAAGAAATTATCAATTTTTGTTCCACCATTCAATGATTCTGTACTTGCCATCTGTATTGTTGGTCCATCTGCAATTGGATCCGAAAATGGAAAACCTAATTCAATAATGTCTGAACCACCTTGGATTAATCCTCTTACTGCAGATATTGTTGCTTTTTCTGAAGGATATCCTGCCATAATGTATGAGATTAAAGCAGTCTCTTTCTTTGATTCTAATTGATTAAATTTTTCTTTTATTCTTGACATTTTTGGTCAAATACTCCTTTACAATATCGATGTCTTTGTCACCTCTACCTGATAAGGTGACTACAATGGATTCTGTTTTCTTCATCTTCTTTGAAATTTTAATTGCATGTGCTATTGCATGTGCTGATTCTAATGCCGGGATTATTCCCTCAGTTCGTGTAAGAATTAAAAATGCATCAATTACTTCGTCATCAGTTACTGCTTTGTATTCTACTCGATTTTCATCTTTAAGATATGCGTGTTCAGGTCCAACTCCTGGATAATCTAGTCCTGCAGAAATACTATGTGTTTTGCTAATTTGTCCATCATTATCTTGCATTAGATATGTCATCATTCCATGCAAGACTCCTTTCTTACCTGCAGTAAGTGGGGCTGAATGCAATTTTGTTTTTACTCCTTTACCTCCTGCTTCTATTCCTATAATTTTGGCATTTGTATCAATTAGCGGGTAAAATGTTCCTATTGCATTAGAGCCACCACCTACACATGCAATTACTGCATTAGGAATTTTCTTCATTTGTTTTTTAATCTCTACACCAATTACTGCTTGAAAATCTCTTACCATGAGAGGATATGGGTGCGGTCCTACTGCTGAACCTAACAGATAATACGTTGAATCTACATTTGTAATCCAATCTCGCATTGCTTCATTTATTGCATCTTTGAGTGTTTTTGAACCTGATTTTACTGCGTGTACTTTAGCACCTAATAATTCCATTCTGAAAACATTTTGTTTCTGACGTAATGTATCTACATATCCCATGTAAATTTCAGCTTTCAATCCTAAACTTGCACATGCCATTGCAGTTGCTACTCCGTGTTGACCTGCTCCAGTTTCTGCAATAATTCTTTTTTTACCCATCCGTTTTGCAAGTAATGCTTGTCCCAATGTGTTATTGATTTTATGAGCTCCTCCATGTAACAAATCTTCTCTTTTCAAATAGATTTTTGCTCCGCCTATAGTTTTTGTAAGATTTTTTGCAAAATAGATTGGAGTTGGCCTTCCTGCATAATCAATTAATAATCTCCCAAGTTCTTTTTTGAAATTTTTATCATTTCTAATCTGCAGATAATTCTTTTCTAATTCTTCTATTGCGGGTGCAAGCGTTTCTGGAATATATTTTCCACCAAATTCACCGAATCTTCCGTCTTTTGGTATTCCTATTTTCATATGGAATTCACTAATCCTCTAACAGTTTGTTCAATGTTGTCATTTTTCATTATTGCTGTTCCTACAAGATATCCTCTTGCACCGCATTTATGAAGAAATCGAATGTCATCATTAGACTCAATTCCGCTCTCTGAAATGATGATTTTCGATGAATCTGATTTATCTAGTATGTTCTTAGTTGTGTTAAGATCAATTTTCAAAGTATCTAAATTTCTATTATTTATGCCAACAATATCTGCATTAGTTTTACATGCATTTTCAAATTCTTTTGTGGTATGTGCTTCAACAATCACTTTTACTCCATTTTTATGCCCATAATCAATTAATTCATCCATTTCGGGTACCATTTTTTTATCAAAAATCGATTGTATGAGTAGAAAATAATCTGCACCTATTTTTTTAGCTGCATCGATTTGTATTTTATCTACTGTTATGTCTTTCATCAACATTGGAATTTCTACTACTTTTCTAACTTTCATAAAAACTTCAGGTGATCCGTCAAACAAAAATGGCTGAGTTAATACGGATAATGCTGATGCACCTCCATTAACCATTTGTATTGCAATATCTATGGGGTCTGATACTTTTCTAATATTTCCTAATGCTGGAGATGAAAATTTTACTTCTGTAATCAAAGGGGCATGTTGTGAATTAATTATAATTTTACCTAAATCCATTCCTGAGTTGGATAATGATTCTGAAATGTTGTAAACTCCATTATCGATTGCTTTTCTTGAATTGTTGACAAGTTTTTCTAAAATATTTTCCATATCATTTAAACTCCTCTAGTTTTTCAGATGCATGATTTTCTTTTGTAAACTGTTTTAATTTATCAAATGCTTTTCCATTATCTATTGTCTGTCGAGCTAATTCTATCCCTTCTTCAAATTTATTACAGATTCCTCCTACAAGAAGTCCTCCTGCAGCATTTAGTATTGTAATTTCTTTCATTGTTTTGTTTGACGTATTATTCAATACTTTAACAAAGGCATCTGTTGCATCCTTTTTTGTAGAAATTTGAATATCTGATATTTTACCTTTCTCCATCCCATATTTGCTCGGATCAATTATGAATTCTGTTATCTCTTCATTTTTTAATAAACATGCTTTATTTTTTGATGTTGTTGATAGTTCGTCCATACCATCATCTGATCTCACTGTTAGCACAGTATCTGAAAAATTCTTTTGCATAATTTTCACAATTCTTTCAATATAATTATCTGCAAAAACACCTATCATTTGATGTCTAACTTTTGCAGGATTGCATAAAGGGCCTAAGAGATTAAACGCTGTTCTTTCACCAATTATCTTTCTAGCCGGTGCAACATTTTTCATTGCAGGATGAAATTTTGGTGCAAACATGAATCCTATTCCTATTTTTTCTATCATTTCTTCTACTACCCATGGGTCTGAATTCAAATCAAATCCAAAGTATTCAAAAATATCTGCACTACCTGATATGCCTGAAACTGAGCGATTCCCATGTTTTGCAATACTTCCTCCTGCTCCTGCAATAACAAATGATGCCGTTGTGGAAATATTGAATGTCTGTAAATTATCTCCCCCTGTACCACATACGTCAATTAAATTCCCATGACATCGTGGATTGATATTTACTGAATACTCGTTCATTTTTGTAAACATTGCACGTAGTTCTTCATTTGTTTCACCTTTGCTTGATAAATCTTTGAGAAATTCGGCAATTGCATCATCATCATTTTTTCCATTTAGAATTTCACTCATCACTGATGACATTTCATCAAATGTCAAATTCCCATTAATTTTTTTCATGATTTTCTACCTTTTTTATAAAATTTGCAAATATTTTTGATCCTTCATCGGTTAATATTGATTCAGGGTGAAATTGAACTCCTTCAATCAAATATTCTTTATGACTTACACCCATCACCTCTCCATCGTCTTCGGCAACTGCAGTAATTTTTAAGGAATTTGGTATAATTGTTTTTTTCCCTACAAGTGAATGATATCTGGTTGCTCTAAATGGATTTTTTACTCCTACAAATAATGATTCATCCGTATGTTTCACTTTACTTGTTTTTCCATGACGAATGTTTTCTGCATTGACAACTTTTCCGCCAAAACATGAAATTATTCCTTGATGCCCAAGACAAACTCCTAAAATTGGTTTTTTTGATCCAAGTTCAGTAATTACTTTTTTGCAAATTCCAAAATATCTTTCATCATCAGGGGTTCCAGGTCCTGGAGAAATAATTATGGCATCATAATTTGATTTTTCAATATCATTTATTGTTATTTTGTCATTTCTAATAACATCTGACGTTACTCCTAGTTCTCCTAATCTTTGAGCAATATTGTATACAAAAGAATCATAATTATCGATAATTAGAAATTTCATTTTGAAGCCTCCTTTAATGCTGTAATCATTGCATTTGCTTTATGTTCTGTTTCTTTGAATTCATTTTCTGCAATTGAATCAAATACAATTCCTGCTCCTGCTTGTACAAACCCTTTATTGTTTTTTGCAAAAATACTTCTAATTGCGATTGCAAAATCACAGCATCCATTAATTGAAAAATAACCTACAGCTCCTGCGTATGTTTCCCTTTTTGTTGGTTCTAATTCTTGAATTATTTCCATTGCTCTTACTTTTGGTGCTCCTGATACGGTTCCTGCTGGAAAAACAGCCCGAAATGCATCATACATGTCATGTTTTGAATTCAATTTGCCAACTACATGTGTCACGATATGTTGAACATGACTGAATCTTTTAATTTTCATTAATTCTTTTACTTTTACAGTTCCATAATCGCAAACTCTCCCAATATCATTTCTACCTAAATCTACAAGCATTGTATGCTCTGCAAGTTCTTTTTCGTCATTTAACAATTCATCTTTTAATTTTTCATTTTTCTCCTCATCGTCAGTAATTTTTCTTGTACCTGCTATTGGGAATGTCTCCACATCGCTTCCAGTTACTCTTAGTAACATTTCTGGGCTTGATCCGATTATTATATTATCTTTCATTTTAAGATGAAACATGTATGGTGAAGGGTTTAACTCTCGAAGTTTTTCATACACTTTGAGATAATCTCCTTTTCCTTCAAATGAAAATCTTCTAGATAAAACAACTTGGAATACATCTCCACTGCGAACATACTCTTTTGCTTTTTTTACAATTTTTTCAAATTCATCTTTATTCAAATTTGGATTGATATCTGACATTTCAAACATACCTACATCTTCATCTGTTTTTTTTATCTTGTCTTTTCTATCTTCATCGTAATAAAAATAGAAAAATTGTTTCTTTTTATTATCATAGAGGATGCCATCATTATAGATTCCAAATTCCATTATTGGTTTTTCTAAATCTCTATCCCCTGGTATATTTTCAAATAATCTGATTGCATCATAGTTGATATTTCCTACGGCTCCCCCCAAATATCGATA
>Ga0209667_1001435_pt1 | contig 17231 bp, 18 predicted proteins | sample SaaInlV_165m_DNA_2_FD_184682 | JGI IMG/M metagenome (GOLD analysis project Ga0209667, IMG submission 184682) | Marine microbial communities from expanding oxygen minimum zones in the Saanich Inlet - Saanich Inlet SI037_S3LV_125m_DNA (SPAdes)... | ecosystem: Environmental > Aquatic > Marine >... | reverse complement strand
CCTCTTAAAGTGTTTTTTTTAGAATGAGAAAGACAGTCAAAAACAAACTTTTTATTTAATTTTTTTTTTTTAATAACTTCTTTGAAAAAACCTCTATTGTCTTTAAAGACTTTGGTTTTAACAATCAATAAATCTTTTATTTTAGTTTTTAAAATTTTCATTTTTAGTGATTTTATAATCTTTTTAAATAATTACTATATTCACAATCTCCATAAAATTTAATATTTTTAAGAACTTTTTTCTTATTAATCCATTTTTTGGATAAAGATATTTCTTCTAAGCAGGATATTTTTATACCTTGAACTTTCTCCACTGATTGCACAAAATTTGATACATTAGTCATATCATCTATTTTTCCAGCATCTGACCAGACCGCACCTCTCCCTATGTGTTCAAAACTTAAGTTTTTATTTTTTTTATAAATATTCAATAAATCAGTAATTTCAATCTCACCTCTTTTTGATGGTTTAAGAGTTTTTGCATATCTACAAACTTTGTTATCAAAAAAATATAATCCAGTAATAGCGTAATCCGAAATAAATTTTTTTGGTTTTTCTACAATCTTTTGTATAGTTTTATTTACTATCTTTGCCACGCCATAATTCTTTGGCATGTCAACTTTTTTTAAAAAAATTCTTGCACCGGTCTTATGAAGTAATGATTTTTCGAGTTTAGATGTTAAACTTTGTCCATAAAAAAAATTATCTCCTAGTATTAATGCAACATTGTCATTTTTTATAAATTTTTCTCCTAGGATAAAAGCATCTGATAGACCTTTTGGTTTATTTTGAATTATATATTTAATTTTAATTCCATATCTATTCCCATTTCCCAAAAGGTTTTTAAAATTTTCTATTTGACCAGGATTAACTATCATTAAAATTTCTCTGATGTTAGCCAACATCATAACTGATAGGGGGTAAAAGATTAAAGGCTTATCATATATTGGTAAAAGCTGTTTATTTACAGCTTTTGTTAGAGGACTTAATCTAGTGCCTTTTCCACCAGCTAAAATGATGCCTTTTTTTATCATAATTAATTTTCCAAACTACTCGAAATATTATGCTTAACCAACACATAATTTAAACTAATATATTTAATTCTTTAAAAATATGGTATTATAATTCTTTCCAAAAAAATGAAAAACAATACATATCAAGCAGATTCTATAAAAGTTTTAAAAGGTCTAGAGGCAGTTAAAAAAAGACCTGGAATGTACATCGGTGATACTGATGATGGAACAGGTTTGCATCATATGGTTTATGAGGTGGTAGATAACTCAATAGATGAAGCTTTAGCAGGTCATTGTAAAAATATAGATGTAAAAATTAATTCTGATGGAACCATAACAATAAAAGATGATGGTAGAGGAATACCAGTAGATATACACAAAGGTGAAAAAAAATCTGCAGCAGAAGTTATAATGACACAATTACATGCTGGTGGTAAATTTGATCACGACTCTTATAAGGTATCAGGTGGATTACATGGAGTTGGAGTTTCAGTTGTAAATGCTTTATCTGAAAATTTAAAATTAGAAATTGATAGAGAAGGAAAAAAACATTTTATAGAATTTAAAGATGGTAATGCAAAAAATCCACTTAAGATTATAGGAAAATCAAAAGAAACTGGAACTCAAATCACATTTTTACCATCAAAAGAAATTTTTTCTTCAATAAAGTTTAATCCAAATATAATTATAAAAAGAATGCGTGAACTTGCTTTTTTGAATAAAGGAATAAAAATATCAATAAACGATCTGAACTTAAAAAAATCAAAAATAATAGAGTTTAAATTTGATGGTGGTGTTTTAGAATTTGTTGATTTTTTAGATGAAAAAAGAGAAAAATTACAAAATAAAAATGGAAATGATTTATTTAAGAAACCACTCTATATAGAAGGAAAAAAAAATAATATTGAAATTGAGTGTTCTTTAAAGTGGAATGCTAGTTATAGTGAAGATATTTACTCATACACAAATAATATCTATCAAAAAGATGGGGGTACACACTTATTAGGTTTTAGAAGTGCCTTAACAAGAGTTATAAATAAATATGCTAATGAACATAATTTATTAAAAAAAAATAAATTAACAATATCTGGAGACGATATTAAAGAGGGTCTTACTTGTGTTTTATCTGCTAAAATACCAGATCCGAAATTTTCATCACAAACAAAAGATAAATTGGTATCTTCAGAAGTTAGGATGATTGTTGAAACTATAATTAATGAAAAATTATCAATATGGTTTGATCAAAATCCATCAGTTGCAAAAACAATTTTAGCTAAAGTAATGCAAGCTGCATTAGCAAGAGATGTAGCTAGAAAAGCAAGAGAAAATGTTAGAAGAAAAGGAGCATTAGAATTAAGTGGATTGCCTGGAAAATTAGCAGATTGTCAGATAGGTAAACAAGAAGGAACAGAACTATTCATAGTTGAAGGAGATTCAGCTGGCGGCTCAGCTAAACAAGGGAGAAATAGAGCAAACCAAGCGGTATTACCATTAAGAGGTAAAATTTTAAATACCTATGTTGAGGAAATTGCTACTAAAAAAAATGGTAACGAGAAAGTAAGTGAACACAGAACAAAAGCATTGGCAAAAATGATTTCTTCAAATGAAATAGTAACTTTAATAAACGCTTTGGGCTTAGATCCAAAGGTTCAAGATATAGATTTAAAAGATTTAAGGTATGGAAAAATTATAATAATGACCGATGCTGATGTTGATGGATCTCATATAAGGGCGTTACTACTTACTTTTTTTAACAATAAACCGTTTAATAAGTTAATTAAAAATGGGCATGTATATCTTGCACAACCACCATTATTTAAAGTCAATAAAGGTACAAAAGGAATATATATAAAAGATGAAAAAGGGCTTGAAGACTACATTTTAAATAATGCAAAAGAATTAAAGAAACTTAAAAAAGGAAGTAAGGAATTTTCAAAAGCATTAGATGAGGAAAAGTCAAAAATGAACATACAAAGATTTAAAGGTTTAGGAGAAATGAATCCAGAAGAATTATGGAACACTACTTTAGACCCTGAAACAAGAAATTTACTTCAAGTGCAATATTCAAAAGATTCTAAAAAAGATCAAAATTTAATACATACACTTATGGGTAGTGATGTAGCTTTAAGAAAAGATTTTATCGTGTCAAACGCTATAAATGTGCAGAATTTAGATATTTAATAATGAAGTTTTTCGAAACTTCAAAATATTTTTCATTAAAAAAATCAACATATATAAACTTAAGATGGATAGCTATTATTGGTCAATTAGTAACTGTTAACATAGTTTTTTTTATTCTTAATTTTCACTTTAATTTTATATTTGCTAATTTAATAATTTTTTTTGGAATATTTAGTAATTTATATTTAATCTATATAGTAAAAAAAACTCAGTTATCAGAAGGTTTAGCTTTTATATTTCTATTAATAGATATACTTCAATTAAGTTTTTTAATCTATTTGACAGGAGGGATAGCAAATCCTTTTGTAATCTTTTTAATAATACCAAGTGTTTTTTCTTCATCTAATTTAGGTTTTAGAACAAATTTACTACTTGTATTAATCACAGTTTCTGCAATTACTTTTCTTACATTCTATCATGATCAGTTGCCATCTCCATTAAATGAACACTTTCATGTTAGCCCATATTATTATTATTCAGTTCCAATTGCTTTGACTATAGCTTTAATTTTCTTAAATTATTTTGCAATAATTTTTGGCACAGAGTCTAGATTAAGAAAAGAAGCCTTAAATAAAATGGAAGAAATTATGGCTCGAGAACATGAACTTTTATCGTTAGGTGGACAGGCCGCAGCCGCAGCCCATTCATTGGGAACACCTTTTTCCACAATAAAGATTATTTCTAGAGATCTATTAGAACAATTTAAAAACAATAACGATATCATTAAAGATATTGAGTTACTCGAGAGTCAGATTGAGAGATGCAGTCAAATATTAAAGAAATTAACTTTAAACCCTACAATAGAGGATGATTTTATTGATAAAGATTTAACAATCCTTGATTATATTAATGAAATTGTAAAATCATTTGAAATTATAAGTAATAAAAAATTTATAATTGATACTCATAAAAGTTCAAATTTATTAAATATTACAAAATCTATTGAAATTGTTTATGGATTAAGAAATTTTATTGGAAATGCAAATAAATTTGCAAACAATAAAATATTTATAAATATAAAAAGTGATAACGAGTCTACAGAAATTATAATCGAAGATGATGGAAAAGGTTATCCTAAAGATGTGCTTAGTAAAATTGGAGAACCATATGTTAAGTCATTTAAATCTACTGAAAAATCTAAATCAGGATTAGGATTGGGAATTTTTATAGGTAAAACTTTATTAGAAAAAAACTATGCATCTATATTATGCCAAAATTCAGATAGAAGAAGTGGAGCAAAAGTAAGTATTAAATGGAAAAATAAGGATTTATTAAAACTTTAATGTAATTTATTTTTGTTATGAAATAATCCACTTAGTTGAGAAATCATAACATCACCAAGCTCGTTGATGTCGGTGATTTTAATTGCTTTTTCATAATATCTAGAAACATCATGACCAATTCCAATAGCTAAAATTTCTACATCACTTTTTTCCTCAATAAATTTTACAATTTTTTTAAGATGTTTTTCTAGAAAATCACCTGAATTAACTGATAGCGTAGAGTCATCAACCGGAGCACCATCTGATATAACCATCAAAATTTTTCTTTCTTCTTTTCTTTTTTTAATTCTGTTAAAAGCCCAAGATATTGCTTCTCCATCGATGTTTTCTTTAAGAAGTCCTTCTTTAAGCATTAAACCAAGGTTATTTTTTGCTTGCCTCCATTGTACATCTGCTCCTTTATAAATAATATGTTTTAAGTCATTTAGTCTCCCAGGATTTTTTGGTTTTTCATTTTTATTCCACAGTTCTCTACTTTTACCACCTTTCCAGTTCATTGTAGTAAAACCTAAAATCTCAACCTTAACCGAACACCTTTCAAGAGTTCTTGATAATATGTCTGCACATATGGCAGCGATTGTGATGGGTCTACCACGCATAGATCCAGAATTATCAATTAATAAAGTTACAATTGTATCTTTAAAATCTAATTCTTTTTCTTTCTTAAAAGATAAAGAGTTGTAAGGATCCATTATGATTCTTGTTAGCTTCGAGCTATCAAGCAAACCTTCTTCTAAATCAAACTCCCACGCTCTATTTTGTTTTGCTAAAAGTTGTCTTTGAAGCTTATTAGCAAGTTTTGTTACTAAATCTTGAAAACCAATTAGTTGCTGGTCCAAATTTTGTCTTAATTTTATTATTTCTTGGAAATTTTCAAGAGTTTCAGCCTTAGCAACTTCATCAAATTGATTTGTAAAAATTTTATAGTCTTGATCTGTGTTATATTTATTTGTTTTTTGTAAAATATTTTCCTTAGAAGAATCTGTATCCTCTAAATTCTCATCTATTTGATAATCATCAACATTATATTCTGCATCCAAACTTGCTTGAGACTCATCCTCATTATTTTTTTTTTCCTCACCATTAGATTGATTATTTTCATCATTATCAGATTTATTTTCTTGTTCATTTTCTTTATTCTCATCCTGATTTTTATCTTCATCATTTTCAGTGTCAAAAATGTCCATCCCCTGCAGAATTTTGGTAAATTTTGAAGCATAAATATTTTGATCTTCTAAGTTTTCATTTAAGAAATCAATATGTTTATCTATAGAAAAATTAAAATCTTTTTCCCAAAAATTTAACATTTTTGTCGTTAATGAGTTAAGTTTTATGTTAAAAAATTTTTTTAACATGTATAGTTCAAATGCCTCATTCACTGGGACATCTTCTTTTGTTTTTAACTCATCTTTACGCTTTAGGCTTATTTTTTGATAATAATCATCATTTAAATTTTTTTTAATGCCTTTAAGCATTTTACCACCAAGAAGTTCGTATCTAATTTTTTCAGCAATATTATAAAGAGATTTATATGATGCATTATTTGGTAAATTTTTATTAAATATTTCTTTATTGGAAAACTTCTTTTTTAACGCAAGAGAATCCGTTTTTGCTCTTAACTTAATAAAATCACTTTTATTTGATAAACTATCTATTTCAAAAAAATTGTTATCTTTAGAGTTTAAATTTTTCTTATAATTTTTAACATCAATTTTATAGTCATCTGAAATTACTCTCGCAGTAGAAATTAATGCTTGTTTGAATTTTTCTTTAAAGTTATTTTCTTGATCGCTCATTTAAATCTGGATATTTATCATAGATTCAGGCAATTCCTCTCCAAAACATCTTTGATAATATTCAGCTATAGTGCTTTTTTCAATGTCATCACATTTATTTAAAAATGTAACTCTAAACGCATAACCAGTTTCTTTAAAAATTTCTGTATTTTCTGCCCAATGTAACACAGTTCTTGGACTCATAACTGTAGATATATCTCCTGCTATAAATCCTTTTCTTGTTAATGTTGCTACTTTAATCATATTAGCAACTTTTTCTTTTCCCTTAGGGTTATTAAAATTTTTATTTTTTGCTAAAATAATCTCCATTTCATTATCAAGACTTAAATAGTTTAAAGAAGTTACTATATTCCATCTGTCCATTTGTCCTTGGTTAATTTGTTGGGTGCCGTGATATAAACCAGACGTGTCTCCAAGTCCCACCGTGTTAGATGTTGCAAATAACCTAAAAAATTTATTTTGTTTTATCACCTTGTTTTTGTCTAACAGAGTAAAGCTACCTTCCGCTTCCAAGACTCTTTGAATAACAAACATAACATCGGGTCTACCAGCATCATATTCATCAAACACTAAAGCCATAGGGTTTTGTATTGACCATGGAAGAATACCTTCTTTAAATTCAGTTATTTGTTTTCCATCTTTTAAAACTATTGCGTCTTTTCCAATAAGATCAATTCTACTTACGTGGCTATCTAAATTCACTCTGATGCATGGCCAATTTAATCTTGCTGCAATTTGTTCTATATGAGTAGATTTACCAGTACCATGATAACCCTGTACTAAAACTCTTTTATTAAATGCGAAGCCAGATAAAATTGCTATAGTTGTGTCTCTGTCAAATTTATAATTTTTATCTATTTCTGGTACATACTCACTTTTTTTGGAGAAAGCAAAAATTTCCATTTCGGATTCGATTCCAAAAGTTTGATTTAAAGATATTTTAATATCAGGCTGTATATTCATATTAAGTGTCAATTTTTTCCTTATAAGTGTTTTTTAGCTGCGTATAGGCTAAAGTTATTAGTTTAAGTTTTTCTTCGTATTGTTTATTTCCTAAATTAATATCAGGGTGAAATTTTTTAACAAGAGTTTTGAATTTATTCTGTATTTTTTCCCATTTTAATCCAACTGAAACACCCAAAATACCAAAAGCTTTAATGTCATTATGGTCAAATTTAAATTGACTCATATGATTATAGTCGCTTTTTAGTTTAGCTTTATCAAATTCATCTTTTAAAGTGTTATTCCAAAGTACTTTAAAAAAGTTATCAGAAGAGCTGAAACTTTGGGTTGGTTTATGCCAAGTCATATCAGATTTTAAGAAATTAAAAACTTGCTCATCATTCATTCCTGAAAAATAATTCCAGTTTCTATTAAACTCTCTAACATGAGCTAAACATAGTAATCTATAGTTTTTGCTATTATCTTTTTCTATAGGAGCTTTAAATTCACCAATTTCAAAACAATTATTCCAGTCGCAAATATTTTTCATATTATATATTATTAAAATAATATTTATGAATATAAATCAATTAATTGCAATTGTTAAAAATAAACTGAAAGAAAGTATTAAAATAGAAGATATTAAAATAGAAGATAAAAGTTTTTTGCATAAAACTCATAAAGGTCATCAAGAGGGAAAATTTCACTTAAAATTATCAATTAAATCCGCAGAACTTGCTAAATATAAAAAGATAGAAGCGACTAAAAAAATTTATAGCGTGATAGATAAAGAATTAAAAGAATATATTCATTCAATTCAGGTTTTACTTAATTAATTCATTTTTGAGAAATAAATTAACTTTTTTTTCATCAAATTGAAAATTATATAAAGGCGAACCAATTTTTTTTAATAAAATTAAACTTATTTTTTCATTAATATTTTTTTTATCTTTTTTCATAAAGAATAAAATTTTTTTTAAATCATTATTTGAAAATAATTTATTAATGTCATTTAGAAGTTTTAGTTTATTTAGATGATTTTCAATTAATTTAAATTCATTAATACTTAAAAATTTATTTAACAAACTAAATTTAGAGGCGCTCATAATGCCTAGAATAACTGCTTCACCATGATTTAATTTTTTTGAATAACCAAGTGTTGCCTCATAAGCATGTGCAAAAGAATGCCCAAAATTTAAAATTTTTCTTAAGTTTAATTCTTTTTCATCTAATTCAACTATCTTTTTTTTTAGATTACAGCTTAGGTAAATAGATTTTTCTATAAATGGACTTTTTAAGTCTAATATTTTAGAACCATTTTTATCTAGGAAGTTAAAGAATTTTTTATCAGCTATTATAGAATGTTTTAAAATTTCACCATAACCACAAACAATTTCTCTTTTTGGAAGTGTTTTTAAAAAATTAATATCAGAAATAACTAAACTTGGTTGATAAAAAGAACCAATTAAATTTTTACCAAAATTTGAATTTATTCCAGTTTTTCCTCCTATAGATGAGTCTACTTGAGCAAGTAGTGTAGTTGGTATATTGATAAATTTTATTCCTCTTTTAAAAATGCTAGCAGCAAAACCTGATACATCACCTGTTATACCTCCACCAATAGATATTAAGCAATCATTTCTATTAAAATTTTTTTTTAATAATATCTTTAAAATTTTATCAACACTTTTTTGATTTTTATTTATTTCGTTTGCTTTAAAAGAATGTGTAATTGTTTGTTTTTTTGGTAATAATTTAAGAATTTTTTTTATTATTTTTTTTGGAATATTATTATCAACAACTACTAAACATTGATTAAATTTTATAGAATTTTTTTTCATAAGAACTGTTAATTTATTGACAGATCCTTTTCCGATAATAATAGGATATTTCTGATTAGTTGTTTTAACTTGCAGTTTGATTAAGCTCATAGATCCTTATAATTTTTCTTGCTATTTCAATTTTTGTTAATTTGTTACAATTTATTTTAAATTTTGCTTTTGAGTATATTTTTGAACGTTTTTTAATCAAGTCTCTAATTTCTTGATTAGTTAAATTAAGAATTATAGGCCTCTTTTTGCTATTTTTAATTCTCTTAAATAAAGTTTCTGAATCCCAATCAAGCCAAAAAGAAACATGATTACTTAAAACTTCTTTTCTTATTTTTTCATTTAAAAATGCGCCACCACCGAGAGAGACTACATTAGTTTGTTTTTTAAGAACTTTTAACGTATTTTTTTCTTCAAAGTTTCTAAAATAATTTTCTCCTTTTTTCTCAAATATATTGGAAATTTTCATTTCCAAGTCATCTTCAATAGTTTTATCTATATCGATGAATTTAAGGTTTAGTTTCTTTGCTACTAAATACCCAATGGTTGATTTACCAGATCCCATCATGCCTAAAAAAACAAGGTTTTTTTTTGAATTCATAAGCTTTCTTTATTGAAAAAACACAAATATGTCTTAATTTGAAATTATCAGAGGATATATGCAATTTACAAGAAATACAAGCACCAGACCATCAAAGAATAAATTGGTACTTTTAATTAAGTTAATATTAATTTTAATAGCAATATTTGTTATCGTCATAGCACTTAATAAAATTGAATTCCCAGCTCCAAGTAAAACAATAGAAAAAATTATCTCAAATGAGAATCTCAAAATTGTTAAATAAAAAATATTTACTAATTATTTTTTTTTTATTCATTGTATTTAAAGCACACTCCGAAGATCCAGTAGATATATGGAATCTAAATGAAAAAAAATTAGTAGAAGAGAATATAGAAATTGATAAGAAAACAGAGAACGAAGCTTCCCAAAATACTATATATGAAATGCAGACTAAAAAAAAAAGTCAATCAAACATAATAGAAGACCAAACATTAATATCAAAAGAAATTGAAATAATCGGACTTTATGATCCTGCGGATTATGGACTTGATATAAATATGTGGAGTAATTCAGATGGAGAAAAAATACTAAAACTATTTGATGCTGTTCAAAAAATAAACCTTTCTAAAGATGCATCTGAGATTTTGAATGTTTTACTTTTAACTAATGCGTACTATCCAAGTAGAAATATATCAAAAACGCAATTCCTTAAAATTAAGTCGGATTGGTTGATAAAAAACTTAGATCTTCAATTGATAGAAGATTATCTTATAAATAACCAAATTATTAATGAGAATCCAGGATTAACAAAACGTTTAGTTGACGAGCACCTATCAAGATCAGAACTAAAAAAAACATGTGAAATATTTTCTAAAATTAATAAACCTTTAACAGATAATTATTTATCAAAATTTAATATTTATTGTTTAGTTGATAATAATAAAAATGAAGAAGCCCAATTACTTTTAGATTTAAAAGAAGAATTAAATTTTAATGATAAATTTTTTAAAAAAAAGATTAATTATTTAATGGGTTATGAAGATAAACCAGATAAGACAGTATCTGAAAAATCAATTTTAGACTTTCATCTTTCTCACCGAACAAATCCAGAATTTAAGTTTGAACCAAACGACTCAACATCAAAGTTAATTTGGAAGTATTTATCAACATCCAACTTATTAGATAATGTTAGAGACATAGAACTTACCAATTTAGATAAAATTTCAACAATCGAAAAAGCCACACATGAAAAAAATTACAGTGAGCGGGATTTGTATGATCTTTATAAAAGGTTTCAATTTAATATTAACCAATTATTAAATATTAAAGAGTCATCTAAGTTATTAACAACTATTGAAGCAAGAGCATTAATATATCAAGGTATTTTAATCACAAGTAATGTAGAAAAAAAATTAGAATTAATGAATGCTTTAAAAAATTCTTTTATTAATGATGGAATTGAAAAAGCATTTAATCAAGAATTAAGAAATTTTTTGAAAGAAATTAATATTGATGAAATTCCTTCAAATTATAAAAATTTTTATAGTAGACATATTAGTGAAGAAAAAGTTACTTTAACAAATATTAAAACAAACAATAAGATTCTCCATCAGTCAAAGTTATTAAATTATTTTAAAGAAGACTCTTCGATAAAAAATATAAGTAAAGAATTAAATGATGCTTTAAAAAAAATAAAAAGAAATAAAAAATATTTCTTTTCAATGAAAGATATTATTTTAGTAGAATCTATTAAATCAGATGGCATTAAAGTTTCAGAGAAATATAACGATCTTTATGATTTGAATGACTCAGAAATTCCTGAGGATATTGTGTCATTTATTAACAATAGAGAAATTGGTTTAGCTTTATTAAGAATTGTCCAAGTTATTGGTCAAGATGAATTAAAGGATCTTGATACTGAAACAATGTATTTTATTATTAGTACATTAAATCAGCTAAATATTGATCCTATTAGAAATAAAATCTTACTTAAAATTCTTCCTTTAAAAGTTTAAAAATTATACTAAAATAATTAGTAATTATGACAGTTAAAACAATTTTGACAGAACCAAATAAACTCTTAAGAACAGTGTCAGAAACAGTTACACAAGTTGGTGAAGAAGAAAAAAACCTTATGAATGATATGCTTGACACCATGTATGCAGCTCCTGGAATAGGTCTTGCTGCTATTCAAATAGGAGTTCCTAAAAGAATTATTGTTATAGATATTAGTAGGGATATAAATAAAAAAGAACCAATGTGTTTTGTAAATCCTGTAATTAAGAATAAAAATTCAGAAAAAGCCATATATGAAGAAGGATGTTTGTCAGTGCCAAATCAATTTGCAGAAATAGAAAGACCCAACAAATGCGAAGTGCAATATTTAGATTATGAAGGACAAAAACAATTATTAAAAGCAGAGGGGTTGCTTGCAACTTGTATTCAACATGAAATGGATCATTTAGAAGGAATTTTATTTATTGACTACTTATCAAAGTTAAAAAAATCAATGATTATTAAAAAACTTTCTAAAATTAAGTCTAATAGAATAGTTGTTTAATAAATGTTAAAAAAAATTGTCTTTATGGGCACACCATTATTCGCTGTGCCAATTTTAAAATCATTATACCAAAATGGGTACCCTATATCCACTGTATACACACAACCTCCACAAAAATCTCAGAGAGGTCAAAAGATTAATAAATCTCCAATTCAAGTAATTTCCGAAACATTAAATATAGATTATAGAACACCTATGTCTCTAAAGAATAATAAAGAAGAATATGAATATTTTAAAAAATTAGATGCTGATATTGTTATTGTCGTGGCATATGGTCAAATTATTCCAAAAGAATTTTTAAACTTAGCAAAAAAAGGATTTATTAACATTCATGCATCACTACTTCCTAAGTGGAGAGGAGCAGCACCTATCCAAAGATCAATTATGAATTTAGAAAAAGAAACAGGAGTTAGTATTATGAAAATAGGTGAAAAATTAGACACAGGACCTGTTTGTAATTCTTATAAAATTAATGTTATGGCTGATGATAACTTAGAAACAATAACTGAAAAACTTTCTACATTGGCATCAAATAAAATATTAGACAATATTGATGAAATTTTAGAGGATAAAATAAAATTCAAAGAACAAAATCACGATGAAGCAACTTATGCAGCTAAAATTAAAAAAATAGAAGGACAAATAGATTGGAGTGAAATGGCAGAAAATATTATTGGTAAAATAAATGGATTATATCCAAATCCTGGTGCTTTTTTTATTCACAATGGAGAAAGGTACAAAATTTTAAAGGCAACCTTAGCACTTGGAAGTGGTAAAATTGGAGAGGTATTAGATAACAATTTAAAAATTAGTTGTGGTAACAAAAAATCAATAAAGGTTCTAGAAATTCAAAGACAGGGTAAAAGAACCCAAAATATTTCTGAATTTATGCTCGGATCACAAATTAAAAAAGGTTCAAACTTAAATAATGCATAGATATCAAATTCTAATTGAATATGCTGGAACTAATTTTGTCGGCTGGCAAATTCAACCTAAAGGAAAATCAATTCAAAAATCAGTTCAGACAAAACTATCAAATCTTTTAAAAGAAAAAATATCATTAATTGGATCTGGTAGAACAGACGCGGGGGTTCATGCCATCGAACAATCAGCACATTTCGAATGCAAAAAAAAAATTCAAAATCTAAATAAATTTTTAAAATCAGTAAATCACTTCGTAAATGACATGAATATTTCAATTATAAATATTAAAAAAAGAAATATAAATTTTCATGCCAGGTTTTCTGCAAAACAAAGGATTTATAAATATGTAATTTTTAATCGATTGAGCAGACCCTCTATAGAAAAAGGGAGAGGGTGGCATATAATTAATGAGTTAGATATATCTTTAATGAAAAAAGGTGCAAAAAAACTTTTAGGTACTAAAGATTTTTCTACATTTAGATCCTCAAGCTGTAACGCTAAAAGTCCAATTCGAACCATGAAATCAATTAAAATAAAATCGATTAGTGGAAAAATTGAAATTCAATTTAAATCTCAGTCATTTCTACAGCAACAAGTTAGATCGATAGTTGGTTGTCTAAAATATTTAGCAGAAAAAAAGTGGGATTTAAAAAAATTTGATTTGGTTTTTAAATCAAAAAAACGAATACTTTGTGCTCCTCCCGCACCAGCTGAAGGACTATTTTTAGAAAAAGTTATTTATTAGATTCTTGTCGGCTAATACTAAATTTTTTATTAATTCTCCATCTTGATTCAGCACGAACAATATAGCCACAGCAGTTTTTAGAACGACATTTGCACGGAAATTGTTTATAGTCTTCATCATAACCAAACCCATAATCACAAGTAAGTTCTTCGCCTTTTTTAATATCTTTTACAGCAATTACCCATAACTTTAAGCCAGTTCCGTTGTAATCACAGTTATTAGAACAAGAGTGATTTATTAAACGAGCAGTATTCCATGATACATCACCATCAAGATCATATTTTTTATTTAAGTTGAAAAGATAAATTGGTTTTGCATTATCAAACTTCTCAGATTCTTCAGTTTGTTTTTTTGTGATAATTTTTCCAACATAATCAATAATTCTTTCACCTTCTTTAATGTCTCTAACTGCGTAAAGACCACGACCTTTTTTATCAATATTTGATTTTTTGATTCTGTATAGTTTCATAGAGAGCTGTTTAATACCTATTAAAAAATTATCAATTAAATTCTAACAGTGCGTTGACATGCATCGCCGTACTTTCTTTAAGTGCATTAAGGTCATAACCACCTTCTAAAATTGAAACGACTTTTCCATTACAGTATAATTTAGATAGCTTTAAAGTTCTTTTAGTGATTTCGTAAAAGTCTTTACTTTCAAGTTGAAATTGAGCTAGAGGATCATCTTTATGTGCATCAAAACCTGCAGATAACAATATAAATTCAGGTTTAAACTCCTCTATTTTTTTAAGCACAAACTCATAAGCATTTAAATATTCTTCAGAGGTTGTGCCAGCTGGTAGAGGAATATTGAATATGTTGTTATATTTGCCTTTTTCTTGTTCTGTGCCGGACCCTGGGTAATAGGGAAATTGATGAGTTGAAATATATAAAACTTTTTCATTGTCATTAAAGACATTTTGAGTACCATTTCCATGGTGAACATCAAAATCAATGATTGCAATTTTATTAAGTTTATATTTATCAATTAGGTAATTAGCTCCAACAGCTACATTGTTATAAATACAAAACCCCATAGCTTTATTTTTTTCTGCATGGTGTCCTGGAGGTCTAACTGCACAAAACGCATTTTTAAATTCTTTATTTTGAACACCATCGATAGCTGTAATGATTGATCCTACAGCGTCTGATGTAGCTTCCTTACTTCCTGGAGAGACGATGGTATCTCCATCTAAAAAAGATAGTCCTTTCTTTGGAAAAGATTTTTCTACAAAATTTATATAATCAGAATTGTGAGTTATCTCTAAAAGAGATCGATTAAATTTTGAAGGTTTTTTCCAAATTAAATTTTTATTATCTAACTTTTTAAAATTGTCAATAACTGCCGTAACTCTATCAATTTTTTCTGGATGACCGTCGCCTGTATTATGATTTTGATAGGTGTCAGAGGTTATTAAACCAGTTTTCATTTAAGATTGATATTCTTGGTAAATAGTTTCTCTTTCTACTTTTGTCATACCTCTAGTTCTTTCTAAAAATTCATTTCGTTGCTCTCTAGATTTAAAAATAAAAAAACAAACTGTATCTTTAGAGTGATAAATAGCTTTTAATTCATCATCAATAGCACTTAGTTCTTTTGGTATATCTGTTTTAATGCAAATCATTAAAAGTAATTTTTAAGAATTTCAGTATATATCTTAGTTAATTTTTTTAAATCTGAAATAGATACAGCTTCATCTACTTTGTGCATTGTTTTACCTACTAGTCCAAACTCTAAACATGGTGCAATCTTTCTAATAAATCTTGCATCTGAAGTTCCACCTGTTGTAGATAATTTAGGTTTAATTTTAGTAATTTTCTTTATGATATTTTGAATCATGTAAGTAGTTTTATTTGGTTTCGTTAAAAAAGCTTCGCCTGATAAACGGTATTCTATTTTAAAATGAGACTTATTTTTTTTAGTAACTTTTCTAAAAATTTTATTTAATCTATTTTTTAAGCTTGAAGATGTGTGCTTGTTATTGAATCTTATATTAAATGTAGCTTTTGCAATATCTGGAATAACATTATCTGCAATATTATCGATACTAATTTTAGTTACCTCTAAATTTGTTGGTTGAAAATCTTTTGTTCCTTTATCAAATTTTATTTTTTTTATTTCATCTAATATTTTGATTGTTGTGTTTGATGGATTATTAGCACGATTAGGATATGCAACATGACCTTGAGTTCCAATTACTGTTAGTTCTCCAGTAATACTACCTCTCCTTCCAATTTTAATCATTTCACCAAGTTTATTAGGGTTAGTTGGCTCACCAACTAAACAAAAATCTATTTTTTCTTTTTTCTTTTTTAAATAATCTACGACTTTTTTAGTACCATTAATTGCAATACCTTCTTCATCACCAGTAATTAATAGACTAATAGAACCTTCAATTTTTTTATTATTTGATACAAAATTACTTACAGCAACAACCCAGCTTGCTATTGCACTTTTCATGTCGTTAGCACCTCTTCCAATTAAATAATTTTTTTTAATAGCTGGGCTAAAAGGCTTAACAGTCCAATCCTTTAGATTTCCAGGGGGCACAACATCTAAATGGCCAGCAAACATAAAGTTTGGTTGAGATTTACCAAGTCTTGCATATAAATTCTTTACAGACTTAGAGTTTTTGTCTTTAAACTCTAATATTGTACATTTGAATCCAATAGTAGTTAGTTTTTTTGCTAAAAATTTCATTATACCAGCATCAATTGGTGTAATGCTTGGAAATTTTATTAGCTGTTTTGCTAATGTAATTTCATTATAAGTTGGCATTTTAGTCTCTCAATAAATCGTTAACAGAAGTTTTTGATCTAGTTTTTTCGTCAACTTGTTTAATAATAACCGCACAATACAAAGATGGTGCTGATGGATTTTTTTTATCTGGTAAAGATCCGGGCACTACAACTGAATAAGGTGGAATTTTTCCATAAGTTATTTGACCTGTTTTTCTATTAACAATTTTAGTTGATTGACCTATATACATTCCCATACTTAATACAGAACCTTCACCGACTATTATTCCTTCAACTACTTCAGACATTGCTCCAACAAACACATTGTCTTCGATAATTGTAGGTAGTGCTTGAGCAGGTTCTAAAACACCACCAATCCCTGATCCAGCAGATATATGGCAATTTTTTCCAATCTGGCAACAGCTACCAGCACGACTAAAAGTATCCATCATCGTACCTTCATCAATATAAGCCCCAATATTTACATAGCATGGCATTAAGACAGCATTTTTTCCAACAAAAGATCCTTTTCTAACTGGAGAATTAGGAACCATTCTAAAGCCAGCTTTTTCAAAATCTTCATCGGTCCACTCAGCGGTTTTACCTTTAAGTAAGTGGGTCTTATCTCTCCACGCAGAATATGGACCCGTCAAAGTGG
>Ga0209667_1001422_pt1 | contig 17352 bp, 20 predicted proteins | sample SaaInlV_165m_DNA_2_FD_184682 | JGI IMG/M metagenome (GOLD analysis project Ga0209667, IMG submission 184682) | Marine microbial communities from expanding oxygen minimum zones in the Saanich Inlet - Saanich Inlet SI037_S3LV_125m_DNA (SPAdes)... | ecosystem: Environmental > Aquatic > Marine >... | reverse complement strand
GTATAGGAAATGCTCTTGTAGAGGAATCTGTAATTGGTGTAAAATTAAGAAAATGTGATGAATTTTACTTAGAAGTTAGATGTAGTAATAATGATGCAGTACGATTGTATGAGAAGCTTGGATTTGTCATCAGACAACAATTAAACGCATATTATCGAGATGGTGAGGATGCATATCTTATGGCAATTGAATTAGATTAGTTCAAACCAATAAATATCTCACAAAAAGTTCTCCGCCATGGACAAACGCAAAGGAATGGGCATTACCATTTTTGTACTTTGTATTGGTGGATTTTTTCTTTATGCATATTTGTTGATGCTCTCTGAATGGAGTCCTATTGTATTACAATTGTCAGTACTGATGATTGCAGGAGGTATACTTGGAGTAATTGCATGGATAGGATATGTAATGGCAACAACAAAATCATCACCTGCATCAATAACATCAGACGATTAATTTATTTTGAAATTTTTACATCAACTACTGTTTGATAGTATCTTGGTCCTACTGGTCTAACAATTTTTGAAGACAAGATTTCTGATTTTACTGGAGTCACACTAAGATAATGTTTCTCTGAAAGTTTTCCAGCATCTGATTTTTTATCTGCATGAATGTGAGAATAATAATGAATTATGCCATTATTTTTGGTAGTACTAATTGCTGATTCTAAAAATTCATCTGATCTTTCAGGTAATAACATCAAAGTTCTATCTGATTTATCTACAAGTCGCTCTTTGATAATTTCAGTAGAGTCACCATTAATTGAAATCACCTCTCCTGCTAGTTTGTTTTGTTTGATATTTTTTTCACATAATTTTGATGCAACTGGGTTGATATCTAGACTAAATACAGTGCATTTCTTTTTTTTTGCAGCCATTATTGAAAACATTCCTACTCCTGCAAACATGTTAGTCATAACTTCTCCGTCTTGAATTAGGTTGGTAATTCTTTCTCTTTCTGTGGATAATCTAGGTGAAAAGAAAGCATTTTCAACGTCTACTGTAAATCTACATCCAAATTCTTTGTATTCTGTTTCTGTATTGTCTTCTCCTGCAAGAATCTCTAGATTCCTTGTGCGAAAATTTCCTTCTACTGCAGATGACTGATAGAACACACTTTTTGCAATTTTTACTTGGTCAAGTAAGGTTTCACCAATAATTTTTTTCTTGATTAGTAGGGAATCTGGAATTCTAACTATGATTATATTTCCAATCTGATCAAATGCTGAGATTAATTCATTACTTTCTTCTAATGTTAGTATACTTTCTAGTGATTTTTTTAGCATTCGAGTCAATGCTTGTGATAAAAGTTTCCTGATGTTTTTTGTTCTTTATCTAATCTACTTTCCATTTTATTTACTCTTGGTCTTAGACTCTTTTCATCTCTTCTAAATGACATATCTAATGATTTTAAGAATCGATTCATCGCTTCAGGTTTTGGCATTGGTGATGTAGCTATTCCTGCTTTTCCTGATTCACCTTCAAAAATTATCATTGAATCTGAAACTAAATCCATTAACTGTAAGTCGTGATCAATAATAATTGCTGATTTTCCAAAAGAGCGAACAAATTTTTGTAAAAATTTAGCAACTGCAATTCTGTCTTCTACATCTAAAAATGCTGATGGTTCATCTAGTGCATACAAATCAACTTTTTGAATTAAACATGATGCAACTGCAACTTTTTGTAATTCTCCACCTGAAAGGTTTTTTACAGATTTATTGTACAATTTTCTAATTTTTAATGGGTCTAGAATTTGTTCTTCTTCTTGACTTCCTTCGATGGGACCTCCGCTTGCTTTTTCTAAAAGTGATATTACTTCCACATCAAAATCATTTTGTAGATATTGTGGTTTGTATGCTATCTTGATTTTTTTATCAATTGAACCAACATCTGGTTTTTCGACACCTGCAATCATTTTCATCATGGTAGTTTTTCCAAGTGCATTTGCACCCATTATGCCTAAAACCTCACCTTTTCGTACTCTTCCAGGCTCAATTGTTACTGAAAATGAATCAAAATTTTTCTCAAGTCTAGGATATTTTACAATATCACTTCCTTCTTGAAAAATATCTGTAGATGAAGATGATACATCCATAGAGAATTTCTTATCTCTAAATCTAACATTTTCATTTGGTAGATAACCATCAAGGAAAACATTGATTCCAATTTTAGTTGATAAAATATTTGAAACAATTCCATATGCTGTTGGTTCACCATATAATACTTCGATATAATCACTAAGAAAATCAAGTAATGTTAAATCGTGTTCTACAACCATTACACTTTTTCCAATTTTTGCTAAACCTTGGATTACTTTAGCAACACCTGTTCTTTGAAATACATCATTGTATGATGAAGGTTCATCAAAGAAATAAAATTCTGTATCTTTTGATGCAGCAGCAGCGACTGCAATCCTTTGTAGTTCTCCACCACTAAGTTCTTTCAAACTTTGCTCCATAGAATTTTCTAATCCTAATTCTCTAACTAATTCTCTTGTTACCCCTCTTTCATCATATTTATCAAGTAATTCATTTCCTGTTCCATCAAAAGCTTCTGCAAGATGCTGAATTTGCTGTGGTTTTATTGAAGCACGAATTTGTTTTTGCTCAATTTTTTGAAAATGTTGTTTTAATTCAGTTCCACTATAATGTTTAAAAATCTCATCCCATTCAGGTGGATTTTCATATCTTCCAAGATTTGGTTTTAGTTTTCCAGATAGTATGTTGACTACTGTACTTTTACCCATTCCATTTCTGCCTAATAACCCCACAACTTCCCCTTTTCTTGGTGTAGGTAATTTGTATAATCGAAAAGAATTTGCCCCATATTGATGAATTTTATCTTCAGCTAATTCACTTGCTAAATTTACAATTGTTATTGCATCAAATGGACATACTTTGACACATATTCCGCACCCACCACAAATATCTTCATCAATTTGAGCCTTTTTTGACTCTTCATTAATTGTAACACACTCTGCACCTGATTTGTTAACTGGACAATACTTGATACACTCTAAACCACATTTTTGCGGTTGACATAGATCTTGATCCAATACGGCAACTCTATGTGTCATGTGGTAATTCGGTATTTTCTTTGCTTTATACCTATTTTGAACCCATTTTCAATACTTCGTTACGTTAATAGATGAGAATTTCACTTCAATATACAAGCCGGCCATAGCGTTAGGGTGCGACCCAACCCCATTCCGAACTTGGAAGTCAAACCTGATGTCGCTGTTGTGCTACTAAGATGCGAGAGCTCTTGGGAAGCAACAGTGCTGGCATTTTCTAATTTTCAATCAATCTTTTAATATTGAATTAATTGGATTGATGTGATTTAAATGAAAAATTGCACCGTATGTAATGAATCATTTTCTGATGATATTAGATTTCTAAATCACATGATGGAAAAACATGGTTTTCGAAATCCAAATGTTGGAAAACCTGATAGAAATAGTAGAGGCTATTAGTTTTTTAGATTTTGTAAATAATTTAAAATCAATCTTACTCCAAAGCCTGTAGCACCTTTTGGATTGTATGATTTTTCTTTGGTAGCTGTTTGTGTCCATGCGACTCCTGCAATATCTACATGTACCCAAGGTGTCTTTTCAATTGCATTCTTCAAAAATGCAGCTGCTGTGATAGTTCCTGCAGCTCTCCCTATTCCAACATTTTTCATATCTGCAACATCCGATTTTATCATATCCATAAAGTCTTGAGTTAATGGAAGTTCCCATACGTCTTCAGTTGTTTTTTTAGATGCATCTTTAATTTTTAGTGCTAATTTTTCATCATTTGAGACAATTGCTGCTACATTATTACCTAATGCAACAATACATGCCCCAGTTAAAGTAGCAAAATCAATAATTGCTTTTGGAGAATAATGTTTTTCTCCATATGACAATGCATCAGCTAAAATCAATCTACCTTCTGCATCAGTGTTTAAAATTTCTGCAGTTTTTCCACTAAATAATTTTACAATATCTCCTGGCCTGTATGCTTCAGCGTCTGGCATGTTTTCGACTGATGGAACAATCCCTACAATGTTGATTGGAAGTTTTAATTCTGAAACTGCTTTCATAATTCCCAAAACTGTACATCCACCACATTTATCAAATTTCATTTCATCCATTGAGGCACCTGGTTTTAATGAAATTCCACCGGTATCAAATGTGACAGCTTTACCAACAAGAACAATTGGTTTTTCATTTCTTTTACCACGATTATGTTCTAACACAATTAACTTTGGTTCATTTTTACTTCCTTTTCCTACTGCTGTAATTCCACCAAAACCTTTCTTTTTTAATTCAATTTTGGAAATGATATTGCATTTCATCTTATTCTTTTTTGACATAATTTTTGCAAAATCTGCTAATGTGGATGGAGTACATTCATTGGGTGGTAGATTTGCAATACTTTTTGTAAATATTGCACCATCTGCAATAATTTCAGAAGTTTTAATCATCTGTGATATTTTCTTTGATTTAGAAACAACTATTGTTAAATCTGGAGATTTTTCTGCTTTTTCAGTTTTGAATTTATCAAATTTGTAAAGTGACATCTTGGAGCCTTCTATAATCTGAGAAACTGATGATATCTGATCAATCACAAAACTTGGTGGTGCAATGATTGAAAATTCTTTGAGTTTTAACTCTCTTGCTTTTTGTGCAATTTTTCCTGAAATATTTCTAATAGTATCTTTTGTCAAATTTTCTTTTTTACCTATTCCTGCAAGCAATATCCTCTGAGCAGGTTTTTTTCCTGGTACTGGTATTATGCTAAATCTTCCTAATTTCCCTTCCATATCTTTCAATGACTGATTAATTGCTGAGGTGGTTTTATTATCGAATTTCTTTAATCCTAAAACTTTGCTTGAATTTTCTAATACAAATCCACAAAGAAGTTGTGTATTTTTTACTGAATTTTCAGATTTCACCTTCATATTGAATACCTGATTTTTGAAGTCATATTTAGATTTACTATAGATTTATTTTTTTACTATTTGAAATAAGACTAAATGATCTTAAGAAAACTGCTTTAATGGTTTTACATTCTTGCTGACAATCATTATTGATTTTAGTTATGGGTAATTTTTTTGATTTGTTTGATATAATTGCTTTAATCAATGGAAATAATGCTGCTCTTCCCCCGTATGCAGTTTCTTTTTCAATAAACCAAAACATGTCTAATGCTGATTCATCTAAAATTTCATTTCTTATCTTTATTCCAAAATCTGAATAGTGACCACTTATCGTAATTCTTCCTCTTGTAAGAAAATTTACCATTTTAATAAATTGTCCACACAAATAACATTGATCATCAAAAACCACTATTGGTAAATATTCATCATACTTCATAAATTATTTTAATAAACATCACATTAAAATTTTATAAGATTTGATTATTTTTCAAAACGAATTTCATCACAAATTTGACATGTTTTGTATTCACTTGCAGACTTCCATAAATGATTATGACTCATATGATGAATAAATGAAAAAATTATTTATCAAATTGTTAGCTCACAATGATCACATGCTGAACTTTAACCCTGAACACTACGTAAAATTACATAATATCCAAGTTGGATGGTAACGAACAAAGAATTTAGAAAACAGCAATGGTGATAATTGCTTTGTTGTGGGTGTATGTGTCAGATTCTTTGTTGTTTACTATTTTAAAAATTTAATAAAATGCTAGTTTGAGATTTATAAAAATACTCACTAGTATTATCTATGATTTTGGAAGCATTCTCTGCAATAAACAGGTCTGTCTTCTTTTGGTTTGAATGGGATTTGACAATCATTTCCACAATCTCCGCATTTTGCGTCAAACATTTCTCGTGGTCTATCGTCTCTTCTTCTATCTCCACCAAATCTACCTCCACCACCTCGGTTTCCACCAAATCTACCTCCACCTTGTCTTGGTTCTGGTTTGTGATTTTGGAAGCATTCTCTGCAATAAACAGGTCTGTCTTCTTTTGGTTGAAATGGAACTTTACAATCATTTCCACAATCTCCGCATTTTGCGTCAAACATTTCTCTTTCTCTATCGTATGACATATCTTTCTGTAAAACGATAAAATCTGCTGTAATTAAACTATTGTAAAATTATTTTATTTATTCTTAAAATTATGAGAATAATGATTCTATTATCGTATTGAATATCGTGATTTTAAACCATTTAATTTTTCCCAGAAATAGATTTTTATTAAATTTACAGGGCTAACGATCGGATGGGACTTAATTATTATCAAATAAAGAAAAATATTCTCAGAGCCCGAAAATTGGTGATCAAGGCAACAAATACTGCTGGTTCTGGTCATCCAGGAGGTTCTTTCTCGATGGCAGAAATTTTGGGTTGTTTGTTTTACAAACATTTGAAATTTGATCCTAAAAACCCTCAATGGGAAAATCGTGATAGATTGGTACTATCCAAAGGCCATGCTGCTCCTGGGTTGTTTTCAAATATGGCAGTTGCAGGATATTTTCCTGATTCTGAACTTGAAACTCTAAGAAAATTTGGTAGTAAATTACAAGGTCATCCTGATCTTAAATGTCCTGGAGTTGAATTTTGTGGAGGTTCATTGGGAACTGGATTATCTTATTCTGTTGGAATTGCACTGGCAGCAAAAATTGATTCTAATGATTATCATGTTTACACAATTATTGGAGACGGAGAATCTGATGAGGGTCAAATTTGGGAGGCTGCAATGACTGCATCAAAATACAAAGTTGATAATCTAACTGTTTTTCTTGATAGAAATTTCATCCAACAAGACTCTTACACTGAACGAATTATGCCACTTGATGAAAAATTAGAAGGTGATAATCTTTCTGAAATGTGGAAAGATGCATCACGTTGGAAAACTGGTGATAAATGGAGATCTTTTGGTTGGAATGTTATTGAAATTGATGGACATCGAGTTGAACAAATTGATGCAGCGATTACTAAAGCCAATGCAACAAAAGGTGTACCTACAATGATTATTTCAAGAACTGTAAAGGGAAAATCATTAGAACATATGGAAGATAATCCACAATGGCATGGAAAAGCTCCTGATTCTGATATTGTTCCGATAATTAATCTTGAACTTGATTCACAATTCATGATTGCACCATCTATAATTGCTGGTGATATGACTAATCTGGAAAATGAAATTAAAAGATGTGTTTCTGGACGAGCTGATTATATCCATCTTGATGTAATGGATGGTCAATTTGTTCCAAACAAAACTTTTGATCATTCAAAAATTAAAGAACTAAGACCTTTGACTGTAATTCCTTTTGATACACATTTGATGATAAATGAACCTGTAAAACATATTCAGAATTACATTGATGCAGGTAGTGACATTATTACAGTTCATGCAGAAGTAACTGATGAATCTAGTTTTGGAGAAATACATGATTTACTAAAGCAAAATCAAATTGGTGTTGGTTTTGCAATAAACCCTGATACTGAATTACCTGAATGGTCTTACAAATTCATATCTTCACTTGATCAACTTATTGTAATGTCTGTAGTTCCTGGAAAATCTGGTCAAAAATACATTGAAGAAACACATGCAAAAATGAGTCGATTGAATTCTATTTTACAACCGCACAATTTTTCAGGATATATTGAGGCTGATGGAGGAGTAAATCTGGAAAATATTGGTTCAGTATTTGCAGATGGTGCTAGAGCATTTGTAGGTGGGGGTGCAATAATTGCTCAACAAGATGTTAGAATTGCAATAAGAGAATTTAGAGATGAGGTTTTAAAATCTCGTCGAGGATTATTACTTGATAAAGCAAATGAATTGGGAGGATCTGATTTGGTAAACAAATGGATTGGTTTGCATGTAATTGGTGAAAAACAAGAACAAATTAAAAAAATTGCAAAAGAGGTTGGTTACATTTGAATGAACCAATAATGACTGACATGCGTTCAGAATATACTAAAACTTTGATTAAAGTAGGATATGCAAACCCCAATGTCGTAGTGTTGGGCGCCGATACTACTGATTCGTTAAAAACTTCTAGTTTTGGAAAAGAATTCCCAAATAGATTTTTCAATGTTGGTATTGCTGAAGCAAACCTTGTGACTGTTTCATGTGGATTAGCAGTGTCTGGAAAAATTTCTTTTGCAAGTACATATGCAATCTTTTTACCTGGAAGAGCAGTTGATCAAATTCGAAATAATATAGCATATCCTACACCTTTGGGGAAAAAAGGCCTTAATGTAAAATTAGTAGTATCTCATGGTGGATTATCTGTTGGACCTGATGGTGGTTCACATCAACAAATTGAAGATATTGCTATTATGAGAGCAATTCCTAATTTTCGAGTTTTTATTCCTGCTGACACAATTACTGTTTCTAAATTAACTCATTTGATGGCAAATGAATATGGTCCATTTTACATGAGAATGGCAAGATCAAAAACTCCTTTAGTTCATTCAGAATCTCAGGAATTTCAAATTGGAAAAGGAATCACATTAAGAGATGGAACTGATTGTACTATTGCTGCATGTGGGATTACAGTTAGAATGGCTTTAGAGGCTGCAGAATCATTACAACAAGAGGGAATTTCTTGTAGAGTTTTGGATATTTTTTCAATAAAACCCATAGACAATGAACTCTTAGAAAAAGCTGCACGTGAAACTGGATGCATTGTTACTACTGAAGAGCATAATATTTTTGGTGGAATGGGCTCAGCTGTCGCTGAATCTGTTTCTGAATCATATCCTGTACCAATCAAAAGAATTGGTGCTCAAGATATGTTTGGTGAGTCTGCCAGAGATGCTGAAGTTCCTTTACTCTTAGAAAAACATGGAATAACATCTTTTAATATGGCAAAACAAGTCAAGGAAATTAGGAATAAAAAATTATGAAAATTTTCCTTGATACTGCTAATCTTGAATCCATTAGAAAATATAATGACATGGGATTACTTGATGGCATTACTACTAATCCATCATTGATGTCAAAAGAAGGAGGTAATCCAAAAAGTGCAATGGAAGAAATTACAAAAATTATCCGAGGCGATGTAAGTTTAGAAGTTGTTAGTACTGAATATTCTGGAATGATGGAAGAAGGTAAACGTCTTCGTGAATATGGGGATAATGTTGTTGTTAAAGTTCCAATGACTCCTGATGGTTTGAAAGCATGCAAATCTCTTTCATCAGAAGGAATTCCTGTTAATGTGACGCTAATCTTTTCTTCCAACCAAGCTTTACTTGCTGCAAAATCTGGAGCAAAATATGTTAGTCCATTTATTGGAAGGTTAGATGATGTTGGTCAAGATGGAATGCATTTGATTCAAGAGATTAAAGATATTTTTAAAAATTATAATTTTGGAACAGAAATACTTGTTGCAAGTGTTCGTCATCCAGTACATGTAGTTGATGCCGCAAAAATTGGAGCAGATGTTGTTACTTTACCACCTGCAGTTTTAGAAAAGATGCTAAAACACCCTCTTACTACAATTGGATTAGAAAATTTCCTTGCTGACTGGGAAAAACTAAAATCTGGAAATCCTGATATCAAAATCTAGAATTTTTCAATAGTTTACACTAGGTGTATTTAATAAAAATTAAAATTGAGGCTTCTATTTACTACCTTTACTTTTCCTAGAACCAGTTCCTCTACCTGTAATTCTAGTCATTCCTGTTGAATCTGGTTTAGATTTTGGCTCTGGTGTATCTGATAACTTTCTTCTACCAGTTCCTCTTCCTGATGAAACCATAACATTTCCGGCTGCCTTTTTTTTCTCTGCTTGAACTTTTTTATATTCTTCTCCAGAAAAATTAAGGTCTTTTACATCCACATCTATTGTGCTTGTGCCTCTACCGGTTCTGATTTTTACTTTAACCATAATTGTAGTTGAAATATCTGGTATTTATCTAAGCTGATAAATCTTCTTTTTTTGGATTGATCTCTATTTGCTAATCCAGCCTAATTTTTTGAAATATGTAAACATCATCATTGCTGGTATTGCTGATGCTAAAATTACAATGATGAACATTGTATATGGACCTAAGAAATCTAAATTATTTTCAATTCCACCTGGTAAATTAACATTCATTCCATAAAATGTACCAATTACAGTTGATGGAATTGCTAATGTAAAAATGATAGTTAATAATCCTAAGACTTTGTTAGTTTTTTCAGTACTTAACACAAAATCAGTATCTTTGTAAATTTCCATTGTCTCCCTTGATTCTTCCAAAGTCTCAATTACTTTGTCTATGTGATCGATAACATCATCAAAATATAGTGAAAGTCCTTCTTCACCTGCATGTGAAAATCTGTTAATATTTTTTGCAATTTCTAGAACAAATTTCTTTAATGGATTAACTATTCTTCTTAATCTATTAATCTCCCTTCTAAGTAATGCAATATTTCTTGCCACTGGTTTTGTTTCATCAAATACCCTATCTTCAATTTCATCTAAATTTGCAATAATTTTTCTAGATGTGTGTAAAAGATCATCTACAAGTGTATCTATAATTTCATGAAGTAAAACCCCTGATGATTTTTCTAATAGTTTATCTTTTCTTTGTTTATCTGAATCTGTGTTACAAATATTTACTAAATCAACTAGTGGTTTAAGATCTCCTTGATGCACTGTCACTAGGAAATCTTTACCAAAAAATATGGATAATTGACTATTTTTTGATATTCCTATTTTTTTTGAAAGTGGTGGAAAATGTAGAATTACGAAAAAATGATCATCATAACTATCAAACTTTGGAAGTTCAAATTTAGTCATACAGTCTTCTACGTTTAATGCATTGAAATTGTATTGTTCAGCTAATTTTTCAACATCTTCTCTGTCTGGATTTTGTAAATCAATCCATTCAAATTTTTTGGCTTGAATGATCTCAGTTTTACTTTCTATAGGATTCTCTGTGGTTTTTCTACTAGAACGTAATCTTTTGCTAATGAATCCTTTTTTCAAGTCGAAACATACCATAATACAACGAATTTAAAGCGATCGTTATGGTCTGTTGTAAAAATTATTCAAAAATTTAGGATATTATTTGAATGGCATCAAATAAACTGCACCGATATATGATAACCCAATTGTTATGCCCATTGCAATCCACCATAATCTCATATAGTTAATTCATTTATGTTGATAATAAATCTACAGTATATTTTCAATCTAGAACTCAAAGATTATTACAGGATACTTGATTTTTCTATTTTGTGGCCCTCGTCGTCCAGTGGTTAGGATAGAGGATTGTGGATCCTCGGACAGGAGTTCGATTCCCCTCGAGGGCCCTTATTTTTGAATTAAATTTTCATGTAATATTTTTTTAATTTTATTCTGATTTTATAGGATCGTTTTCTAATAATGCTGCAATATTTTTAATGCTAACATTCTTGAATTTTTCAACTTCTGTTCCATCATTATCCATGCTAATAAACAGTAAATACTCATCGTCAATAGGTATGGTCATTCTTTTAATTTTTTCATAAGATGTTATTGAATACAATGGTTTTCCAATTTTTTTTTCAATCTCTGATCTTGATTTCCAAGATTTTATTGTACTACTAAGTTGTTCTTTTGTTTCTTCTAAGGAAAATAATGATCTAATATCTTCACGTCGTTTTTGAAATAATAATTCTCCTTCTAAATTACAAATTGCTCCAAATCGAACTTTTTTGTTTGACATCATTAGAATTTCTAAAAATCCTCGATAATCGTCCATATTTTTACAAATTTTCTACCCTTAAAAAATATTACATCGATGATGACATCTGTGTGTTTCTAAACAAGCACTTTTTGTTAATGTGGAATGTCTAAAAAATACCAAATTTACTTGATTCCATTTCTTCTTTAATGGCAAGTTTGAATCGTGGAGATTTTCCATCTAAATGATTTGTTAACCACGTCAGAAATTTTTTCCCTGTGGTTTTCCCCTTTAGTTTTTCAAAATCTGGACCCATCATTTCCATTAATTTTTGAATAAGCGAAATATTCACACTTAATACAAAAAAATGCCATCCAAATGCAAATTCTGAATCTGTCATAACAAAACTATCCTCACTATGAACCATTTCTTCTAAAAGTGATAATTGATGAATCATATCTTTACTTGTTTTATCATAATCTACTGCTGAAACATTGATGTGTAATCTTTCATCCATGTATTGATACTGTGAAAACAAAATAAAAGGATTACACAGATTATTCTTTTAACATATATTCAAAATCAATATCAAAATTCATTTTCATGATTTTAATATATGTCTGAATTGATTCTGGGATTTTATCCCCACAAACCACTCCTAACTTTTTTGCATTTATCCAAATCATTAAAGTTTGTATAATTGTTAAAAATCGATCATTTTTGATTTCTGGAGATCCAATTGCTTTTGTATATCTTTCAGCAAATTCCCATGCTGTTACAAAATCTACGCATTTAACGCCAAAAATTGCTAGTAACTGTTCTTGCAAATTTTGAGCTTTTTTGAATGGAACTTTGTTAATGATATATGGAAAATTTACTTTTTCTGGAAGACAATCTGGTAATGGACTCCAAATTGTAATAATTTTTGTTCCTATTTTCAAATTTTCAAATTTTTCCAACATTTTTTCAATAATGTTTTCATCTGTAAACCAAAATAAAATCACTGTTGCATCTGAAATGTCTGCTTCTTCTACGTTTTCACAAATTACTTTTCCATTGATATTTTTTCTTTTAAGATTATCTTTTGCATTTTCTATTTTTTTAGAATTTTTATCAATCCCTATGGCTTTTTTTACTTTGAATTCACTTGTTGCCATCTCTATCCCTTTTTCATCATTACACCCTAAATGATAAAAAATGTCATTTTCTCCCAAATCTGTGAATTTAAAAATTTCTCTTAATGATTTCTCAGATAATTGAACATCTTCTCCATTAAGTAAATTTTCAGGAAGTGTTTTTAGATATTCTTCAATTTTCAATAGTGTTTCTTTTCCTGCTGAGGATTTATTCTCTTATACTTTCTAATTTTGAAACTGCTTGCCACAATTGTGTTCTAACATATGATGGCATGTTAGGATCTTGTGTTACATCATCTAGTAGACTAATTGTATTTGCAGCTCTAACTGATAATGAATATTCTGGATTTTTCAAATCCACAACTAAATCTGTAATTGATTTTTTTATTGTCTTTGGAGTAGAATTACTAGAGGTAATTTGATCTAATGTTTCAATTGCACCTTTCATAGATTCTTTATTTTGTGCGTCGTCAGCCATTTTCTACTTTTTCTTAAAAATTAGAAGTATATAGTTACATCTCTACAAAGATATTTTCTGATTCTACTGTGACATTATATGATGCCAAATCTCTAATTTTTGCTGGAAATTTAACTAGTTTTCCTGTTTTACAATCAAACTCTGCTGCATGCCACCCACATGTTATAACACATCCATCTAATTTCCCTTCAGATAAACTAGAACCTGAATGAGTACAAGAATCATCTGTTGCACAAAAATTATTATCAATATTTGCAACCAAAATATCTCTTCCATCAATTGACACCTTGATCATTTTCCCTGGAGGAATGTCTGTTATTTTTCCTACTATTATTTTACCCATTGTAGTTTTAACTAATCATTTCTTTTATTTTTATGTATACTAAGATGATTAGAGAAGCAAATGACCGAGATAAAATCACTGTTTTAAAATTTTGTAAAGATACTTTTTCTTGGGGTGATTACATTGAACACGTTTGGGATTTTTGGTTATCTGAAGAACATTTACTGTTATTTGAAAAACAATCTCCTATTGGAATTTGCCATGCATTTTTTTCTTCTAATCAACTTTGGATTGAAGGAATCAGAATTAATCCTAATTTTCGTAGACAAAAAATTGCATCCCAACTAGTAAAATATGCTGAAATACTAGGGCGGCAAAAAAATATTCCATTTTCTTATATGTTAATTGATTTTGAAAATTCAACCTCTATTTTTATGGCTAATTCGTTAGATTATTCTATATTTCAAACTTGGAATTTCTATTCTCTTTTACCTAAACTAAATCAAAATTACAAAATATCCTTTGAAAAATCTCTAAATCTTAAAAAATATTCTCATTATGTAAAATCTTGGAGATGGCTTCCTCTTGATGATTCTATTTTATCCTCATTATCTGAACATAATAAAATTATTAAATCAAATATGGATGGTGAAATTTCTATTGCAATTCTAACTGACTCTGAGCATTTTGACAAAACTTTGATTGTAACGTTATTTTCTGGATCACAAAATTCTTCATCACAAATAATTTCTTATTTACAAAATTATGCTATGAAAAATAAATATGAGCGAATACAAATTTTGACTAAAGAACAATTATCTGTTTTTGATTCCTTAGAACATAAAATTTCATTTCATTTAATGAAAAAAACTTTGATTTAATCTGATTTTACAAATTTTATTGTATTAGTTAAAATTCCAAGATTTTCTATTTCCATTTCCACTTTATCTCCGTCTTTTAGAAATACTGCATTTGGTTTGTTTAGCATTACTCCTGCTGGAGTTCCTGTGGAAATTATATCACCTTTTTCCAAAGTCATAACCTTTGAAATTTTTGAAATTATTTCTGGAATTCTAATAAACATATTATTTGTAGATGAATTTTGTCTTATTTCTCCATTGATCTTTGTTGTTAATTTTAAATTTTGAGCATCTTTAATTTCATCTTTGGTTGTAATCCATGGTCCACATGGAGCAAATGAATCAAAACTTTTTCCTCTTGTAAATTGTTTATCTTTGAATTGAATATCTCTTGCTGAAACATCATGGAATACCATGTATCCAAATATTGCACTTGATGCTTCATCAATACTGATATTTTTACAGTTTTTACCAATAATTATGGCTAATTCTACTTCATAATCTAACTGTGTAACAAAATCTGGGCATACAATATCTGATGTTGAACCATTCAGCGTAGTTCTAGGTTTTATTACAATTGCAGGATCTTCAGGTGCTTGTAATCCTTGCTCCTTAGCGTGATCTACATAATTGAAAGCTAAACAGATAATTTTATTTGGATTTGGAATGGGTGCTAATAATTTGTATTTTGAAATATCTTCTTTGTATGATAAATCATTAATTTTATCTTTAATTTCATCATACCATCCATCAAAAAGAAAATCTTTTACATTTTGTGGAATTGGAATTCCAGTTTGATAGTTAATTTCATCTTTTGTAACAATTTTATTTCCTTGGATGATGCCATATGTTTCATTATCTCCATGAAGTATTCTTGCTATTTTCATTTATCATCACTTGTGTGTAAAAATAGCTTGATTTTGTGAATCTTTTCTACAATATCCAAATCTAACAAATTGAATTTCTTCCCCTTCTTTTAATTGTAGATAATGTGGTTCTGTATAAACTTCTAATTCTTCTAAACTATTTTCATTGAATTCTTCGCCATTAAATAACATTTTAGGAATCATCATTTTAATTTGATGAGATGTATTTTGAGATACCCATTGTATTTTTGGAATATCTTTTGGTTCACCTTCAATAAATTCTCCTTCAAATTCTGCACCAATTTTTGTAATTGAAATATTCCCTAATCCTAATAATCTAATTTTCATTCCTTCTTTGATGTCATTAGCATCTTCTCCTGAAATGAAAAAATCCCCGTTAACTTCAATTTTTCTTTTTCCCATATCATTTACTGGGTGATTTGGAATTTCTACTGATGTTATTGACAAATTTTTCACTGTTAACTTTTTTGCATTACTTACCATGAACAATCTGATACTAGTAGGATCAACAAATTTTCTGTTAAATGCCTCAAGTGCATCAAATGGTGCCAATGTGTTTGCTTTGGTTAGTCCTAATGACATTATGAATTTCCTTATTGCTTCAGGCTTGATTCCTCTTCTTCTTAGAGCCTCCAGCGTAGGTAATCTGGGGTCATCATACCATGAAACTTTACCTTCTTCAATCAAGGGTCTGATGATTCTTTTTGAAATTGGCATTCCTTTGAATTCTAGTCTTGAGAAAAATCCTTGATGTGGTTTTCTCATTTTTAGAGCATCTAAAATTGCACCAATTAGCTCTTCTCTTAATTCAAATTCTTTAGAACGAAAAGCATGAGTCACCCCATCAATACTGTCTTCTAATGCAACTGCAAAATCATAACTTGGCCAAATTCTATATTTTTCACCTAATGTGTAGTGCTTACCTTCAATTATTCTGAGTAATACTGGATCTCGCATTACTGCATTGTCTGCTTTCATATCTCCACGGAATCTTACGATTGCGTCTCCGGGTTTAAATTTCTCTTGCATTTTTCCCCAATTTTTATTATTTTTATCAATATCGCCTTTACTACATTTACATTCTCTTCTTTCTCTTCTGTTTTTACTAATGTCTTCTCTTTTACAAGTACAGATGTATGCTTTTCCAGAATTGATTAATTCCATTCCTTTCTCATAAAATAATTCCATATCGTCTGATGTACTTTTTACTGTATCAAATTCAATTCCTAACCATTCTAATCCTACTTTAATGGCTGCATGATACTCCATTCTTTCTGCTTCAGGATTTGTATCATCCATTCTTAGAATAAATTTTCCATCATACATTTTTGCATATTCTGAATTAATGATTGCAGCTTTTGCATGTCCAATGTGTGGATAACCGTTTGGTTCTGGAGGAAACCTTGTGATGACTTTTCCTTGAATTGCTTCTTTTAATTCTGGAAGTCCTTCTCTTTCAATGATTTTTTCTTTAGGTGCTAAAATTTCAGGAAAATTCTCATCGATCTCTTTTTTTTGTTCATCCGATGATAATTGATTTACAGATGAAACAATTTTTGAAATATCTTCTGAAATTTCTTTTACTTTGGTTCTGAATTCTGGTTTTGTTCCAAGAATTTTTCCTAAGATTATTTTATCTCTAGTTTCACCCCCATGCTCAAACGCATTTTGAAGGGACAATTTTCTAATCTCTTTTTTTAGTTCTTCATCCATGTGATTCTACCTGTAAAAATTATACACTTCTCTTAACTACAAAATCCAATAATGTAATTAATTCTGCTTTAGCAGAACCTGAGTATTTTGCCAATGATTTTTCCGCCTTCTCGGCATATTTTAGTGCCTGTTTTCTTACATTTTCTTCAATTCCAAGAGATCTTATCACATCTACTGCTTTATTCAGATCTTTTCTAGAAATCTTTGAATTTCCGAATGCTTTTAAAATTATTTTTTTATCATTACCTTTTGCTAATTTTATTGCCATGAGAATTGGAAGTGATTTTTTACCTTCTCGTAAATCATTTCCAACTGGTTTTTTAGTGATTTTTGGATCCCCCATTACTCCAATTAGATCATCTGTAATTT
>Ga0209667_1001408_pt1 | contig 17501 bp, 14 predicted proteins | sample SaaInlV_165m_DNA_2_FD_184682 | JGI IMG/M metagenome (GOLD analysis project Ga0209667, IMG submission 184682) | Marine microbial communities from expanding oxygen minimum zones in the Saanich Inlet - Saanich Inlet SI037_S3LV_125m_DNA (SPAdes)... | ecosystem: Environmental > Aquatic > Marine >... | reverse complement strand
ATTTTTTCGATATCCATTTTACTGCTCATCTCAATACTCTCCCTTTCCACTCTATCCTCACAATGATATTAGGCTGCCACTGTAAAAGCGGTTTGCTTACCTGACTCATTTTGTGAAGTTGCTACAGCGTTAAAGTTACTCTTATTATTGCGATCAACCTTTGCAGACCTCATCTCTGTGCGGATACCACTCCATGCCTCATTCACATCTTTCAGCAGCAGCGTGATCTCATCTAAAATTTCTATACTATTCTGACTATTTGCAACCACTAATTGCCTCGTAATATAGTCATAAAGCGTCCCAAGATGCTCAACAATTTCACCGCCCACATCAAAATTAAGGCTTGATCTTAGACCATCTACAATCGCGATCGTCTGCGTCAAATGAAGAATCTTCTCCTCCACCCGATTCTGCTCAATCTCAACTTTCGCTTTAAAAATACGGACTAAAGCCCCCTCTAGCAACATACCCACTAGACGGTGAGGATCTGCCGAATCTATCTCAGACTGCACATTTACTGCACCATACTCCGTCGACATTTTTTTAGCTGAATAACCTTTTCTGTTCAACATGATAACACTCCTAAACTAAAAACTAAGCTGCAGCATCAACTTCTACTGCTGAATCCATTCCATTCCAACCCTCTATCAACTTACGCAAAAGAGCACGTACCTCTTCTACATAATTGTGATCTCTAGACTGAAAACCACTCATGATACGTTCAATCATATAAGTATAAAGATTATACAAATTCCTTGCAATCTCTCCGCCCTTAATTTCATCCAACCCCTCTTGTAGCGCCTTAAAAATTGCTACACTCTGACTACTATAGATATTTTCCTGTTCCAGATTATCCTCAGTAATCGCTGCACCAGCCTCAACCAACATAGTATCAGCGCCCTCCAATAGCTGAGAAACCATCTTCACATTTCTCATTTCGCTCACTTCAACCACCTTACTTATATTACTCATAATTTCACCTCTCCTATTACCAATACTAACCATAAAAAATAACTCTCACTACAACTACAACCATCAACCTCTAATTATTACCACTCAATCCTTCAAAAGAGGTCTTCATCCACTCACTTTGCATATCTAAACTTCCTAACAGCGCATTCAATGTTGAGAATTGACGACGATAACGCGATAACAGTGTCTCATAACGGGTATCTAGTTTTGCACTATCCTCAGTAAAACTTTTTAATCTATTGCTAATCGCATCCTCACGCACCTTCAGTAACCCTGTTTTTTTATCCACATATTTATCAATTGTTGAGATCAACTGATCCGCATAACCACGGGTCATAGTGGCAGTTCCTCGTGAGCCTGTCGTTCCAGCAGAAATTAACAGCTTCAACCCATTCGCATTACCCGTAGAGCTTGTCAGATATTGCCCTGTTCCCAGCGCAGCCTCACCATTAATAGTACCAGCAACATCCGCCCCAGCTGTAACTGAACCACCCGTTGCCAAACCAATCTCTCCACTCTGTCCTGCACCACTCCCTGCGGACTCGACTGTTAACATCTCCACCATAGAGGCAGAGCCATATCTATCACTTGTAATTGAGAATTTATTGCTCACACTGTCATAACTAACAATTACCTTTACACTACTCGCAGTGAGCACCGTATCTCCATTAATCTGTGACTGGATTTCACTTGCTAAATCTGATTTACTCGAATAGACACGCTGAGTCAACGCAACCGTTCCAGAGGTAATTCCATCCACTTTAATCGTAAAAGTATCATTACCACTTCCAACGGTTACACTTCCTCCCGAACTTGCCCCAACAGTTGTGCCAGAATCTAATTTTCCTTGCGTTGCAACTTGTGTAACATTGACCGCATAGGCTCCTGCCTTGGTATCCTTAGTATGCCCTTCAAAACTAACTTGAGCATCTGACGATGATGCTGTTGCCGCAAAGAGCTTTCCGACAGCATCAAAATTATCCTTCAAAACCGCATCTAGTTTTTTAACATCTAGCGCAAGCTTTCCATCATTATTTTTACTTAAACTAACACCAATCGTACTCAGCGCACTGTAATTACCAGACAGACTAGCAACAGGAGTCGAGATAAGAGAACGCACCTCACCAACTAAAGCACGCAGTGTTGGATCCCCTTGCAGCCCTGCAGATTCTCCCGTGGTGCTATCGAACGCACCGAGCGAAGCAGTAATATCTTTCAATGCATTAAAATCTAAAACAAAATTTTCAACTGCCGTTTTCAAACCACTTTTATCATTTATCACAGAAATAGTTTTACTTTTACCAGCATCCGCTGCCACTAAACCCAAAGTAACCCCCTCCACCACATCTGTCACGGTATTACTCGCACTTGTCACAGAGAGACCATTTACTTTTAGTTTAGCATCCTGCGCACTTACACTTTGTGTCATATTTTTTGTCGTATCATTATAGACAAAGCGAGAAAGTCCCAAACTATCACTATTATTACTATCACTATCCCCCGTCACCGTTGTCTGAATACTATTCACCGCACCTGTTATCGACGAAAAAGTCATACGATAGCCAGAGCCATCATTCACAATCGCCGCCTGCACCCCTATTTTTGCTGCATTAACCGCATCGCGCAACCCCATCAAACTATTATTAGTTGAATCAATCACCACCGTACCGCTCGTCCGCTTCGGATTAAGCACTAACTTATCTACTGCAGCAACACCACTACTTATCCCCAGTGCCGCAGCCACCTCGCTATCTGTTGCCGCTGCACTGCCGCCTGCTGGAGCTGCTACTGTAATTGAAAAAACATCACCTTCTTGGTCACTTATCGTGATGGTATCTGCACCAGCCGTAGAAGAGTCATTAACTATTGCCGTTATCCCTGCTGCAGAGAGCGTCGCATCGGCATTAATTGCCGTTTTGACCGCTGCGATAAAACTATCTACACCAGAAGCGGTACTTAAATCCTGATCATCTGAAATCGTCAAAGCTGTTCCCGCAACCGTTACCACAATACCGTCACTATCCGTCTTACCAGAAGCAATTGCTGTTGCTGCACCAGAGACCGCCTTGGTTGATGTTCCAAACTGAAATGAGAGCGTTCCTGTTCCAACCGAATCAGTCAGAGAGCTAAAAGAAGAGGAGTAGGAAGATTGCGCTTTTGCCAGCTGTGACACCTCCACGCTATAAGATCCCTCTTTCGCACTCTGTGTCGCTATTGCAGTCAAAACTTTAGTATCGCTACTCCCTACATAGCGTTTTTGTAGAGAGCTAAGCGATTGAAGGGTTGTGATATTAGCTTTAAATCCATCTAGTGCAGAACGGAGTGTACCAAAAGAAGAGAGCTCCAGTGTCGACGCTTCACTCTTCTCTTCAATGCGACCTCTTGCCACCATCGTCTCGGCATCCGCCAGACCGACCGCAGTAGTCTCAACCTCAAAATCCTTTGAGCCTGCGCCTGCCGCAGCAATTAACGATGAACCTATCGCACCAGTTGACATAATAGTTTAATTTCACCATAACAGATAAGTAGAAATCTTAAACACAGATCACTTTCATCTTATCTATCGGCAAGTTACTCCTTTTATCAAGTTGTTTATAGTCACACATTAAATAAAATATGATAACTTTCATACTAAGATGAAATGCAAATTCCATGCCATAAAAAACGACCCGAAGGTCGTTTTTGACTTACAACTTTTGTTACACTGTTAGATCACCCCTTTCCCTCATAAAGCAACCCTTTCATATCTAAATCCCCCCTTCCCTGCCGCATCTGATACTGCATAGATGCCAAATACTGCTTAATTCTTGCAGACATCTGCAACACCTCTTTATTGGGGATTTGACGGATCACTTCACCACTACTTTTATCCATAACCGTCACCACATTTCGACCAGAAGCAGAATCTACACTCAACTGCAGAGAGCTCTGGATCACACTAATATGAGCGTTAATATCTCCAACTTCTTTAACGATATCCACTACTTCAGAGGATTTCTGACTACGCATAGAGGCGACCTCTTGCGCAGATGGCTTCTGAACCTCATCGACCTTTGAGGAAGATTGCATCTTCTCAAACTGCACCTTAACATCAACCTCTGGTTTTGGGGCTGGCTGCTGAACTGCTGAAACATCACTATTAATATCCATCTTCTCTTACCTTTTATTCGTTTTTGTTATCAAAATCTTATAAAAACTATAAATTGATCCTTAACAACAATAGTATCGGCAAAAACTTAAATACCTTTAGCAAAATTATAACCCTTTTAAATTGCCATTGCTCTTTGCTTTTTATGGTGGTTATGATACCCACCGCGCTATATTTTATCAATAAAATATTTTGGAATCTATTTAACATCAAGCAGTGAGATATGTTATCAAAGAACCCTTATTAATCTGTTTATGCACTATGACCCTAATTATTATTTTCATCTTGCTTATTGGCAAGTAAGATGGTAAAATAAAAGGAACATATCATAAAAACAATAACCAAACACTCATTAGCAATCAGTAACTAGCAAGGTAAATTATGAATAAAACAAATGTAGACGACATGCTGATCGAGATGATAACCCCAAAAGTTAAACAGATAGAAGAAAAATTTGGGAATAACGAAGGGTTAAGTCAAGATGACATAAACACCCTACTACTCAAATCACAATACAACCATATAAACCATCTAGATCAAAAACTAGATGAAGTAGTAGCTGATGTTGCTAGTTTAAAAAATGAGTTTAGCAACTTAAAAAATGAGTTTAGCAACTTGAAGAATGAGTTCAATATTAAGTTTGACTTATTAGAAGAGAAAATAGAGCATAATATTCAAAAAGCACTCAATAAAAATATGGTACTGCTTATTATTGTCATGGGAGGTTTTTTAACACTCTCTAAAATCATAGATAAGTTCTAGATAATTACATAACAAGAACAGAGCAAATTAATAACAATACTCTCTCTTCGCACTCTGACCCTAATAATTAGCAAAACCAGTAACCAGTAAGGTAAATCATGAGTAAAACAAATGTAGACGACATGCTGATCGAGATGATAACCCCAAAAGTTAAACAGATAGAAGAAAAATTTGGGAATAACGAAGGGTTAAGTCAAGATGACATAAACACCCTACTACTCAAATCACAATACAACCATATAAACCATCTAGATCAAAAACTAGATGAAGTGGTAGCTGATGTTGCTAGTTTAAAAAATGAGTTTAGCAATTTAAAGAATGAGTTCAACATCAAGTTTGACTTATTAGAGGAGAAAATAGAGCATAATATTCAAAAAGCACTCAATAAAAATATGGTACTACTCATCATTGTCATGGGAGGCTTTTTAACACTCTCTAAAATCATAGATAAGTTCTAGATAATCACACTCCGACCCTAATTATCTCACTCATTAGCAATCAGTAACTAGCAAGGTAAATTATGAATAAAACAAATGTAGACGACATGTTGATCGAGATGATAACCCCAAAAGTTAAACAGATAGAAGAAAAATTTGGAAATAACGAAGGGCTAAGTCAAGATGATATAAATACCCTGCTACTCAAATCACAATACAACCATATAAACCATCTAGATCAAAAACTAGATGAAGTGGTAGCTGATGTTGCTAGTTTAAAAAATGAGTTTAATGGCTTAAAAAATGAGTTTAGTAACTTGAAGAATGAGTTCAATATCAAGTTTGACTTATTAGAGGAAAAAATAGAGCATAATATTCAAAAAGCACTCAATAAAAATATGGTACTGCTCATTATTGTCATGGGAGGCTTTTTAACACTCTCTAAAATAATAGATAAGTTCTAGATAATTACATAACAAGAACAGAGCAAATTAATAGCAATACTCTCTCTTCGAACTCTAACCCTAATTATTACAAAAGCTGTTCTTTTTTTATACTTTTTTGCACAAAAGCTCCCAAAGGAGCTTTTGTGTTATCTGCGACCCCTCTCTCCTACTGTAACAGTTTCAAAACCTGCTGTGGCAACTGATTTGCCTGAGAGAGCATTGCCATACCAGCCTGTTGCAGAATCTGATTTTTAGCAAGCGTTGCAGTTTCTGCGGCAAAATCTGCATCTTGTACTCGAGATCTCGCACCTGACATATTCTCTACATTATTTTTTAGGTCATAGACAGTTGCCTCAAGTCGATTTTGTGATGCACCTAACTTTGAGCGGGCTGTATTAACTTTAGTCAATGCAGCGTCAACAGAAGTTACTAAAGTACTTGCATTAGCCTCGGTAGTCACATTTGCTGTTGTTCCTGTAGCTGTTGTTGTCGCCGCAGTCAAACCAGAGTTAGTAATTGTACCACTAATTACAATATCTGAGTTTGATGTTAATGTCACAAAGCCATCTGTACTCAAAGATGCTGTAACGCCCGTATCAGCAGTCTTAGCATTAACTGCAGTAATCAAGAGATTTGATGCTCCTGTTGCTGTTGTTGCAGCCGCAGTCGCAACCGCCCCAATATCAACACTATTAATGGTAAGACCTGCTGCTATATTACCTGTAAATGATGTTGCAGCCGCCGTAACTGTTGCAGCTGCTCCGCTAAGACCTAACGATGATAACCTTGCATTTTGTAGACTTATATCAATTTGATCCGTCGTTTTATGCCCTACTTGTATCCCTACAGTGCTTTTAGTTCCATCCAACAGATTAGTCCCATTAAAACTCACGCCTGCTGCAACACGATCAATCTCTTCTAACAGTCCTTGCACCTCATTATCCAATGCAATACGATCACTGCCACTATAGGAACCATTCATAGACTGCACTGATAACTCTCTTATTCTTTGCAATTTTTCCGCAATCCCCCCCAGTGCGCCATCTGCCGTCTGCACCATAGAAATTCCATCATTGGAGTTACGGACAGCTTGATTCATACCATTAATCTGCGAGGTCATACTCTCAGAAATTGCCATTCCTGCTGCATCATCTCGAGCATGATTAATGCGCATTCCAGAGGAGAGGCGCTCCATCGAGGTCTGTAACCCCTGTTGTGATTTATCAAGAACACGCACCGTATTCAATGACATTATATTTGTGTTAATAAATTGTGGCATAACATTTCTCCTAACATTATAGTATCCTCCAATGTAGGAGGGGGGTAAAGTAATCGGCTTTTGCCTTACCCTGAGAAATGCAAAAGGCGTGCCAGAACAGTCTGTCACGCCCTCTTTAATTTTATAATAACAACAGGATCAGTAAGTTATAACTACCACCATAACCCTCTCTATATACTACAACAACACAACAGGCACTCTTTGCCGCTTACGAAGCGATCTCTAGCAGCCGTCTGCTCAGACCTAATTTTTTTAAGCTGCTCTAATACTAAATCATTAATCGTTTTACTCATAGATAATACTCCTTTTTATAATTTGGCAATAACTGTATTTAACAACGAAGTCATATAACCAATCGCAGCGCCCCCTGCAATATAGAGACCTATGACTAAGAATTCAATTCTGCTCATCACTCCATTATAACACACAAAAAGGCTCCCAAAGGAGCCTTTTTTATTCAACTATTAATTGAAACTATCTTAGAAGTGATAACACATTCTGTGGTAGCTGGTTTGCCTGGGCTAACATTGCCATACCTGCCTGCTGGAGGATCTGGTTTTTAGAGAGGTTTGCAGTCTCTTCCGCGAAATCAGCATCCTGAATTCGTGAACGAGCGCCTGACATATTCTCTACATTATTTTTCAGATCATACACAGTTGCCTCAAGACGGTTTTGAGATGCACCCAATTTTGAGCGACTGGTATTGATTGTACTCAGTGCAGCGTCAACAGAAGTTACTAAAGTACTCGCATTAGCCGCGGTAGTCACATTTGCTGTTGTTCCTGTAGCTGTTGTTGTCGCTGCAGTCAAACCAGAGTTAGTAATTGTACCACCAATTACAATATTTGAGTTTGATGTTAATGTCACAAAGCCATCTGTACTCAAAGATGCTGTAACGCCCGTATCAGCAGTCTTAGCATTAACTGCAGTAATCAAGACGTTTGATGCTCCTGTTGCTGTTGTTGCACCTGAAGTCGTGACTGCCCCAATATCAACACTATTAATGGTAAGACCTGCTGCTATATCGCCAGTAAATGATGTTGCAGTCGCTGTAACTGATGCCGTTGCACCACTAAGACCTAACGCTGAGAGCCTTGAGTCTTGAATTGTAATCTGAATCTGATTTGTAGCTGTAGCTGTTCCATCACCCACCTGAATATTAATCACACCATCTGCAGCAGGACCGGCACTAGCATTAAGAAGCTTTGTCCCATTAAAACTAACGCCATTTGCAACACGGTCAATCTCACTCAACAAGCCCTGAACCTCCTCGTCCAATGCAGTTCTATCGCTCACACTATAAGATCCATTCATAGATTGCACTGCCAGCTCACGGACACGCTGTAGTTTTTCAGCAACACCGCCCAACGCACCATCCGCTGTCTGTACCATAGAGATACCGTCATTGGTATTACGAACAGCTTGATTCATTCCGCGAATCTGAGAGGTCATTCCTTCAGAGATCGCCATTCCCGCCGCGTCGTCTCGAGCGTGGTTGATTCTCATTCCTGAAGAGAGACGCTCCATAGACATCTGTAATCCTGCTTGTGATTTGTCCAATGTACGAACCGTATTAATGGACGCGATATTTGTGTTAATAAATTGTGGCATGATAATGCTCCTAAAATTAAGTTTTTTCTCTGGCGGATATATTCACTTTTGAACATTCACCGCCTCCGAGTATAATAACGGCATAGATTGCCGCTTCTTTAGTTTTTTTGTGAAAATTTGTAAAGATTGGGATTTACGTCTAAATATAGAGAGACCTTGAGAATATGAGCTAGTAGATTTTATCTACCCTTGTATTCAATCTTGGATTCAATTCTAAAATTACTTCCCTAATAATTTTACTGTTAACTTTTACTGGATTATTATCAAGACGCTGAAAATTAACATTATTGGTCACCATTTTTTTATCACTCTGACTATTAATTCCAATCTTATTAAAACTTAGCTCAAGACCAATACTTTTTATAATATCTTGCCATATAAAAAAGCACTCTTTAGCATTTTTTGAACCGAACATATCAAACAACTCATGCATTGTTTTAAGTAGATAATCTTCCCCCCTTGGATCTAGCACTTTATATTTCTTAATATTTGAATTAATTTCAAAAAAATAACCTAGTGTTAATGCCACTGCATGTCCATGCGGTACTCCAAAAAAAATAGTGATTGGATAAGATATCGCATGAGGAGCGGTTGTAGTAGTTATATTTATAGCCTTTCCAGCCAAATGAGCAGCTTTTGACATAATACCTATAGCTTGTCTATCGCCTGCTACAGATTTTTGTAATGCATGGATAATTAAAGAAATTGCCTCGGATGAATATTTTTTACTTTCATCTGTTGACTTTATTGCCCAATATGACTCTACTGCTTGTGATAAGGCATCTATTCCGCTTGATGCAGCAATATATTTAGGCAGACTATAAGCCAACTCCGCATCTACAATTGCGTAATCAGGCATAACAAAATTATGTGCTACCGAGTATTTTATATTATCAACATATACTACTGCAAAATGAGTCGACTGACTGCCTGATCCAGCCGTTGTAGGTATTGCAACTAAAGGAACTCCTCTCTTATTAATTAGGTCAGGTTTTTTTATAACATCCAAAATATTTGAATGATCTTGAGCCGCCAGAATATTGATTAATTTTGCCATATCAAGTACGCTACCTCCACCAATTGATATAATTAAGTCGGGGTTCTCCAAATACACTAATTGCATTCCGTTCATTACATCTTCAATTTTAGGGTTCGATTGAAAATCATTAAACAGAGTAATCTCTATATTGCTTAATATTTTCTTAATTTTTACTTGCGCACCAGATAATGAAAATGATTTTTTTCCTGCAACTATTAGGACTCTCTTTGCGTTGTGTTTATCTATAATATTTTTTAGATTACTCAAGCTCCCAGTGCCGATAAAACTTATTTGCGTACTATTCAAAATGAATTTTTCGCAATAATATCTATAGAAGGTCTTGGCGTTTCGTCATCAATCCCACACTTGACATGAATAAATTTTAAGCCTTTAATATTAGTTGAATCCAAGTTTTTAATTAATATTTTAAACTCATCTGCTGAACCAACAACGCTGTCAACACCATCAAAACCAGAGCTTTTTGCAATATTTATATAATCTAGATGTTTTTGATATGTATTCTGTCCTCCTGTTGATCTATTTTGTTCATTATCAAACACTATGTATATTAAATCAACTTCTTTGGCGTACCTACCAGAAGTTGTTAATCCCCCCATATGCATAACAAATTCAGCGTCTCCTCCGCAAACAATCACTTTTTTACCCGCTTTTGCAGCACCAAAACCAATACTTAGTGCACCACCCATATTACCAGCCATGTAAAAGTTATTAGTATCAGGCATAAAACTGTACATTTCTCTAGCTGTATTTCCTGTTGTACCTATGAACAAAACATCTTTATTCTTAAACTGATCGTTAAGTAAGATTAAGAACTCGCTTCTTGGTGTGTAATGTGATAGATTAAGTCTATACTCTCTTTTAAGCTCAACATTCTCAAAACTATCTTTTTTAAGTATACAAACTGTATGGCTTTTATCACAATTATTGACTTGAGAGATGGCGTTATCTAAATTCTGAACATCTAAAATATAGTGTTTATACCCATAGGCATCAATTAGTTTTGGTAGCTCAGTCGCCAAATGCTTGTGCTGTATTTCACTGTCACCATTTTTATAGGTTCTCCAACTTGTTAAAATCGGAAAGGTAATATTGTATGGTTTTAAAAGACTAGTAATACAACTTGCCATATTAGCAAGCCCAGAAGATTGCACTATTACAATAGGTTTTTTGCCAGCCATCTTCAGTCCAGCCGCTATAGAGCAAGCAATTGCTTCACTCGCTGCAGGCATGTACTCTATTCCATCATTATTTATAGATTCATTAATAATATTTTTTGCAAAACTACAAGGCACAACAGATAAATGTGTATACTCATTTTCTATTAAAGCATTGACAAAATCGCCAGTATTCAACAAAATTATCTAGTTCCTGGGATAAATTCTAAAATTTCTTTTATAGACATACAATTTAGCTCAGCCTCCAAACTCCTACCATTTTTTAGAATAGATTTTGCCACTTTTAACATTGCAGGATAGGCTGCACGAAGCATATGATTTGCGCTAATAACCACATTAACGCCCATTTCTTCGAACTCTTCAATTGTCACAGAATTAAAACTGGTAGGAACAACTACAACTGGGGTAGCTTTATCTGATGCTCTAAATCTTTGCATAAAATCTATAATTTCAGCAGGATCTTTATCTCTTGAATGTATCATAATTCCATCAGCACCCGCTTTAATATATGCCTCAGCACGAACTAGGGCATCTTTCATGCCTGCGTCTAAAATTAAAGACTCGATACGGGCAATAATCATAAAATCATCACTTACTTGTGCCGCCTTTCCTTTTTTAATTTTGTAGCAAAAATTTTCAATACTGTCTTGTGTTTGCTTCACATCATTACCAAATAACGAGTTTTTCTTAAGCCCTGTTTTATCTTCAATAACAACCGCACTCACTCCTATCCTATCAAGGCTTTTTACTGTAAATTCAAAATGTTCGGTTTTACCCCCTGTATCAGCATCAAAAATCATTGGCTTAGTAGTTACTTCAAAAATATCATTAACTGTGTTGAGACGAGATGTTGTATCGATTGCTTCGATATCGGGCTTTCCTTTTGCTGTTGAATCTGTTAACGAACTCGACCAAACACCATCAAAACTAATATCAAGATTATTTCTATTCTGAACCGTATTTTCAGCAATCAATCCACATAATGCATTATGGACTTCTAGTATCTTTACTACAGGCTTAGCATTAATTAACCGTCTTAATCTAGCTCTTCTGACATCAGTGGTTGTCCCCACTTCCATTAATAATTTCTTTAACTGTGTAGATGAAATATTCTGGGTATATGCTACCTCTACAAGCATACCGCCCCACTGAGATAAACAATCAATAACTTGTTGCCTAGTCTTCGATTGAACCCCTTCTTTCCAATCATCCCCGTGAACTACAAAATCAGGTTTAATTTTCTCCAGATTAGACCTATAGTCTAAAGTATCTTGGGCAACAACCTTAGTTACACTCTTAATATTTTCAATTACTTCTTTTCTTTGCTCAAAAGACATAAAGGGAACTCTTTTATAGCTCGCTATTGCTCTATCAGTCAGCAGCCCAACCGTTACATTTCCTATTTTTTCAGCTTCCTTTAAAATATTGATATGCCCAGGATGAACTAGATCTGCACTCATTCCAACATATACTGTTTTTATTTTTTTCATTTAAAGTTGAATCCAAGTATTTTACTTAGTAGCTCATCAAACATAGAATTTACTGATCTACCTTCTGACCATTTTATCGTTACGTCAGGATTTTCTGGAAAATCAACATTTAAATCAAGACCAGCAATGTCTTTAATTTCACCAGACCTGTATCTTCCATACAGACCTTTTGGGTCTCTTTTTTGTAATTCATACATTGGGGTATCTATAAAAATCTCGATATAGTTAGATATGTTTTTTCTATTCCATTCATGCAACTCTTTAAAAAGTCCGATTACAGCAATAACAATATCAATTCCTTGACTAGATATTAACTGACACAGCCTTGAATAACGCATACCAAGAGCAACTCTTTCTTCTCTTGTATACGCCTCATCTGCTAACACTTCCCTTAATTTATCGCCATCTAGTAAAATTATCTGTTTTCCAGCTGATCTAAAATGGTCAACTAATAAAGTTGAAAGCGTAGTCTTGCCAGTAGCTGACAAACCAGTAATCCAATAACATACGGCCATTAGTTTCTCCAATTTAATTTACTATTACTTACCATGAACCACCCAAATTAAATGACTTATAAACTATAGTGATTTTATCATTTTAAATTATTTCTCTATAATAAGTGGTTTTAACATATTTTCGTAGCTACCATATTGATCTAAAATATTCCATCGCTCTATTAGGGATGCTCTTAAAAATAGGTATGAACCAGAGCAGATAAACTTATCAACTGTTATATTTTTATCTTCAGCTAAATTAAGTTCAAAGTCAAACATTTTATCTAACATTGGTCGAATTAGTTTTATATCTAACCTAAACTGCTCTAAATTTTCTTCAACATAACCGAATCTCACACTAAATGGATAAAAAAGTGTTCTTAATATAAGTTGATCATTTTCACTAAAAATAGATCCTAGTTTGCGCTTAATTGAGGTCGTACCAAACGGTAACATTCCATCCACTTTATAATCTGGACTAGCAGGGCATCCCCACCATCTCTTACCTTGTTGCGTCATTTCGTAGAGGCTTTCTTCCTCATCAATACCTATCCAACCACATATAGCTTGCAGTGTCGCCTCTGGTTTGAGTTTTAAATCTTCTAAACGCACTCCTATTGAGTCTTGGTAACCATAAGTAGGCTGATCTATCTCAAATATAGTCTCAACAATATAGGTGACAATATTTTCATAATCTTTTTCCACATTCTTAACCCATGACTCCAGGCCTTGTATTGGCTCGCGCACCATAACCAACCATCTCGCGCTAGGAGTATAGTGTATGAAATTAAGCTCTGAGCCTAAAGTAGGGTTATGAATATGATAAAAGATACTGTTTTTTGTGTTTATATCTTTTATTGCCTTATCATACGCTCTATGCACTAATTGAAAGAAAGTCAGCTGATTAAGGGTATCACAGTAACTAATAAGTTTTTTAAGCTCTGCACGGAATATATCCTCATCTACATATAATGACTCATTCCCATCAACTCCTAAAGCGGTCATTCCATCTGCTACCCCCCTACCTGTAATTTTTTCACTATATTTTCCGGGAACAGGGGCCTGTGATTCTGAGTCAAATAGAATATAGTAGGTTGCTATAAAGTTATCTACAAGTTTATTCCAGCCAGCGGCTGTTAAAGTTTTCCATACTATAGGGTCAAAGTACTCACTAAAATATATACTTGGCATAGTAGAGACTGCACTATGTCCATCTATTAAACCATGCATTAACCCTGTACCAGATCTACCTATACCTTTTAATCCTATAATATTAGTTATTGGAGAATTATTACTATTTTTTTTTGTAGGTTTTGGGTTAATTATCTCTGTAGAGTTTTTTAAGTGCATCGTATTTATTACACTCTTAAGTAGATCTTCTCTTTTATTGCCAGTCAAATCTCTCTTTAAGTAGAGATAAAACAGTTTCAGGTCAACACTGTTTACAACATCTCTTTCATCTACAAACCAATTTTTCTGGCAATAAGCTTCGTACTCGTTTGGATTAAATGTTTTCAGTACCTTAGCAGATGGCAACATCTTAGCCCAATCTACTGCCGTTTTATGAAGATTAGGTTCTTTCGTATATATATCTAATACATCTTTATATCTACCTAGCCCAAACATGGCTGTTGCAAGATTTGCATAAGCATTAAGGTGTTTAGGATTTAATTTAATGGCTACCTTTATTTTAAAGATTGCTTCTTCGTGTCTGCCCATTTTATTAAGAACTACACCATAATTATCATAAGCTTCTACATATTTATCATTTAACTCTATTGCAGAGCTATAGCTAACTAAAGAGTCTTCATACTGTTTTAGTTTATATTGTACAACTCCTAGGTTGTAGTAAGATGAACTACTATCAGGTAAAAGAGAGATGCAGAGCTTAAATACATCCGCCGCATCTTTATCTTTCATTTGAGCTTCTAATGATGCTCCTAATAACGCATGTAGCCCAGCTGATTGTGGATATATCTTTATCCATCCCTTACATAACTCCTCTGCTTCTATAAACTTTTTATCCAAGTATAGCTGTTTAATTCCACTTAACTTCTTTTCTGGAATATCCACCAAATGAGTAACTCTGTTTTTTTGCAGTCGCAGCTCTCTTTCTATCTTTTTTAAACTTTTTCTGGCTATAGGGTTGTTAGGTTCTACCTGTAATATATTATTATATAGGTCTACAGCTAGAGATAGTTCGCCTTGCTTGAGAAGCTTTTTAGCTTTTGAGAGAGCTTGTTTTATTGTATGTGACTTTGACATGTTTTTATATTGGCTTTTGCAATGTAAGCCCCCATTGTTGAACAAAAAATAGTAAAAATAATAGTATCAATAACACTATTTTTTGTCAATGATTTTCTTAGAAATTGCACAGATGGGTGTAGATAGGGTCATGTAGATAGGTAGAGTAGAGAGCAGGGATTAACCCCTGCCCTCCCTCATCAAACCGTGCGTACGGTTCTCCCGTACACGGCTTTCCGATATCCTTCTTATACAAGGCATTGCGCTTCCACTTTGCATAGGTTGGTACTGGGTAGAGTCCATAGTGGTTGTATAATACACTCCGAGTGAAACGCCTCAGATGGGTGCGCATTTGCTCTTCCGTGTGATTCTTCACCTTTTGCAGAGCCTGACTACTGTTTCCAGACTTCGGTTCAGTGTCTCCGTCAAATTATCCAACGGCACTGGAGTCAATCTGCGGTCGGTTAGACTTGTGACTTTCTCTTTGATTCGTTGAATTGATTTTCCGGATGGCTCTGTATGGGGATACCATTTTCCGCTAGTTTGGCCTCTCCTCATCTGAGGACTGAAATCCAGAAAGTCAAACGGCCCTTGGAAGGCATTGACAGTATGAGTTTTTGTTTCGTTGAGGGTCAGCCCCAATCGATCTAGGATCTGCTTGAGTAGTGCCAGTGGTTTGGTGATATCTCCTTTACAGAGAATCACCAGGTCATCGGCATATCTCACAATTCTGGCACCGTATCGCTGCGCGATATTGTGCCGCTCCCAGATACGGTCGAGCAGGTGCAGGTAGAGGTTGGCCAACAGGGGGGATATCGCTCCATCTACGATTCTTTCGGCTACCACGGCCATGAGTTTGGCGTGTGGAATGGTATCGAAGTATTTGGAGAGGTCGGCGTCGATGACGTGGGTGTACCGTTGATGCAGAGTGTTCGCTATGGCATCTACCGCTTCGTGGGCCGATTTCTGCGGACGAAACCCGTAGGAAGTGTCGCAAAAATCCGCCTCGAAGAGAGGCTCTATTATTAGCTTGACGGCCATCTGTGCCACTCTGTCTCGTAGTGTCGGTATGCCCAACGGACGTTGGCTACCGTCCGGCTTAGGTATCCAGACTCGTTTTACTGCATCGGCTGTGTAACACTACAGATGCCATTTAGGCATCTGCGGTCATCTAAGGATAGCTTCTGCTTTCCAGTTGTTGTGCCAGTTTAGTGAGAAATTGGTCTCTCTCTCCCGCATCTTCTATGGCTCGACTGCTCACCCCATCAATACCAGGGGAGCCTCCGTTTGCGTGCACAAGTCTGTAGGCGTGTTCCAGTATGTCTATCCTGTAGATCTTGTCATAGAGGGCGTAGAAGCGAAAGTCTTCTTCCTGCTTGGCCTTGCACCCCAGGGCACCCTCTCTCGCCTACGGCGATTCACCTTGTAGTATAGCTTCCTCTGTAGATTCCTGATCTTACTCGGGGTTTTTAGTGTCATTCACAATCTCCCTGATCCTCTTCTCTTTGGTTGCGTGGATAAAGTAGGGTTCCTTTCCTTGGTGTAGAGTTATGTTGTCTCTACTCCTCAAACGGTACTATGAACCCCTCCGACTTCCATATCTGCCTCTTGCAATTTCGGATTCCCTTATATGCAAGTGTTGCCCTTACTGGTTGAGCACAAATATGGATCTCCCGTGCTGCGCATTGAATCTTCCATTACATACCATCCCTGCTACCCCGAGAGATCCAGTGGACTGTCTTCGTTATCTCGGCCCACCGGCGGCGGCCTTCCCCTTCTGACCACAGGGTCGGCACCTCTGAAATGAATAACGAGGCTACATATAGGTTCACTTTCGTTACGGTCTGTAATTTTGCCCTTGGAAAACTTACAACCCTTGATTACTCAAACGCTGCTTTCCGGTGCTATGAAGATGTACGAATAATTCCTCCTTTGGGACTTTAACCCTTTAGATTCAATGCCGTTCACGGCATACGGTCAGGCCTGCAAGTTTAGCAAGATGCCTCAGGGCAACAAACTTCCCCCCCCTCCCTTTACCAACGCACAAAAGAGAACATAAGGAAAATAACAGTTAACAACTAGTGGGATCTCACCTATAATGTTCATAAAATTCATTGGAAAAGATGATGATTGACAAACTAAATCTGCCGAAATATTGCTTGACATAACGCTTTCCACTTGGTATCTTTAAATTTATGCAAACTATATCACTACTTGTTCTGCAATTATTATATTAATAACAGGACTGTTCGGTTTCATCATCTGGGATAGACGAACTGTATTGAAACCTTTAGAGCGGGATGTGCAAGATATTAAGTACACCTTAAAAAGAGAGAGAGGGATATGAGTAATGGATAAAACAAAAGTAGATGATATGTTGATA
>Ga0209667_1001386_pt1 | contig 17720 bp, 20 predicted proteins | sample SaaInlV_165m_DNA_2_FD_184682 | JGI IMG/M metagenome (GOLD analysis project Ga0209667, IMG submission 184682) | Marine microbial communities from expanding oxygen minimum zones in the Saanich Inlet - Saanich Inlet SI037_S3LV_125m_DNA (SPAdes)... | ecosystem: Environmental > Aquatic > Marine >... | reverse complement strand
CTCTTGCTCACAATGAGGACAAGTTATTTTTTGACTCAATTTTCCTCCAATTTTTTTTTGTCTTTATACCATCTACAATTATCACAGTCTTCACCTGAATTTGGATAATTTTCAGACTCTAAACAAGATTTTAATTTTATTAAGCTTTCCTCGATATAATCAGTTTTTAATTTGTAAGACAATAATGTTGTTTTAAAATTAACTTTTTTATTAAACTTTAATTGTGTCTCATCTGCAGCATTACAAATTAACCAATAGCCAGTATCATGAACCTTAAAGTCATTTAGTTTTAAAAGATAAGCATAGAAATCCAACTGTCTTAGATATGATTTGTGGTAATGCATCTCAGAGGTTGTGTAATCTTTTAAATTCTTATTTGAAGTTGCCTTATAATCTAAAACTACAATCTCATCTGTATCTATATTTAACCAGAGATCATCTAATGCTCCAAAAAGTTCTATATCGGTTTTTTTAGATTTAGCCCTAACCCCACTTCTGTTATGTCTATATTTTTTTAAAGTTTCTTCATCAAGACCATTGTATGGAATAAAATTTAACTTGTATTCTTTGAATATAGCATGAGGCTGACCTTTAGCGCGCAAATCGTCAAACTCTTCTTTCAACAAAGCGTCTACTCTAGAATTAATTGGGTGACCAGGCGTGCTAGGAGGTTTGATTTTATATTTTTCTAAAAGATAAAAACAAAGTGGACACTTAATAAAGTTATCCCATCTCGATCTACTTATTTTCATTACTTCTCCAACTTTGAAAATTTTTTATTTTTTTAGACAAGACTTCTATTTCAATTTGATTTTTTTTATATTCATGCCTCATCCTTAAATATTTAATAAATTTGAGTAAATTGTAAGGCAAAAAATAAATATCCAACATAAGTTTTAATAAAAGCCTAGTTTTATAGTACTCTTCATCAGCTTTTTTAGTAATTTCTCTATTAGCTAAATACATATCAATAGAATGTTTCCAGTCCTGACAATAAGTTAATCTCTCTTTCAGCTTATTTTTAAAATAATTTCTCATTAGTGATAAACCCTCTCTTTCTTCACATATTCAAAATATAATTTGAAAATACCTAGTCTTACTTTTCTTAATGTATTGTTCCATTCATCTTCCGAGTTTTGAGATTGCCAAGGTAAATCTTTTTTTTTAATATTAAAAACTTCAAAAAATACTTGGTCTACTGATTGAAGAAGATAGTTTACATCTTTTTCATTATGGATTGATATTAAGTTAATTAACTTATCATGATCAGAAAGATTGATTATCTTTCCTTTTCTTGTCTTTTTTTTCATATTTACCTTCATGAACTGAAAGTTCATAAAAGATAATGAATAGACTTAATTTACTGACTATATATTTTACCATTTAAAAACTTTCGTTCTTAATTGTTTAATTTAGGTAAAATTATTTAAAGATTTATTACACTCATTCCCGTTAAGCCCAAGATAAACTTTTTATCTTTTAATAGGTTAGTAGCATAATGTGAAGGCAGGAAATATACACTTGTCAGTAAGTTTTAATGTATATATCTTGCCTTCATAAAATATTTAAACATTACCTATTAATACTATAATCATTAAATATATTTTTTCAATTAGATTTGTGCTAAATAATATTTGATTTATGATTGAACAAATTAACAATTTCGCTAACTTTAACCTAGCAGCCATACTATTTGCTGTAATTGGTGGTGGAGTGTTTATTGCTATTTTTCATTATGCTTTATTACCAATCTTAAACATAATCCTAATTAAACCATTAGTATCTGTTGTGTATAATACCTATAGTTTTTTCTCAAAAGATGATGAAAATAAAAATGAACAAGATAATGATGATGAAAAAAAAGGATCAAGCTTAATAGAAAAGTTTGCAAATTTTTTTAATAATTTATTTATTATTAAAGCTTTGTTCTTATTATTTTTTCCATTTATCATTTTGATATATTTAATTGAGGCTAATGCACAAAATATTTCTCCACTTATATTTGATCAAACCTTGGTTTTTGATACATTAATAGGTTCAGGTGTATTTTTAACTGTTGTTGTATTAGTTTCTATTGTTGCAATGACATTTAAAATGAATTTTAAAGAGTCCTTTCCACTAACTTTTGTTTTCTTACTTTTTTTAGGATTGATAAGCTAAATTTGGATTTTTTAATAAAATTATGAAAAAAATCTTATCTAGCTGCAATCAGTGTGGAGAGAGCAAATCAATACTAACTCAAGTTAGCTGCACTGTAGAAGTCATTTATTTATGTAGTGATTGTTACAAAGATAAATATACAGAGGAAGTAAGGGATGAGATTGAAAAAGATGATATTCTAATCCCAAAATTTATTCAGCATTAAGCTATATGAAAAAAATAGACGATAAGAAAATAAAAGGAATAAGTATTGAGCTTGACCGTAGTACAAAACTTAATGAACTAGATGATACAATCAATGATTTTAAGAAAAATACTGATGATAAGCATGAAATTGATGTTCGTATTGATATTATGAATTCTACACTTCATATGAAAAGATTAAAAAAACCTCACTTAAAACTTGTTACAAAGGATGGTAAAAAGATAGAGCAAAAAGATGAAATCTTAGTTAAGCACATTGATGATAAAGATTAGTTTGCTTAAATTTTATTTAATAACATTTATATTAAGTATTTCATTCTATTCGGTAGGCAATACCGAAAATGAATTTCCACTAGATCCAGCCATTACTTATGGAAAATTAGAAAATGGCTTTACTTATTATATTAGAGAAAACCAAACTCCAAAAGACAAAGTAAGTATAAAGCTAATTATCAAAGCAGGTTCCATTATGGAGGAAGAAAACCAGTTAGGCCTTGCTCATTTACTAGAGCATATGGCTTTTAATGGTTCTAAAAATTTTCCAAAAAGAAAAATTGATGAATACATGTCTTCAATAGGATTGAATTTAGGTTCTCATTACAACGCATCAGCTGGTTTTTTAGAAACTAGCTATGTTTATGAAATACCAACTAAAAATGACAAAGATGTTGAGGTAGCTCTTAAAATATTAACTGATATTAGTAAAAACTTATCCCTTGAACCCGAAGCTTTTGAAAGAGAGCGAAAAATAGTTGAAGAAGAATGGCGTGGAGATATTGGGGGTAGTCAAAACTATATTAATGAATTTCATAAAGTCATGTTTAAAAACTCGAGATTTAATGAAAGAAAACCTATTGGGACTTTAGATATTATTCAAAACTTTAAATATCAAGATGTAATTGATTATTATCAAAAGTGGTATCGTCCACAGCTAATGGGTCTTTTTGTTATAGGAGATATTGAAGTTGATAAAATTGAAAAGTTAATCAAAGATAATTTTGGAACTCTTGAAAATTTAGAGAAATTGCAAATACCAGATTACAAAATTCCTGAATATCCAGAAAATCAATTTTTTGTATATCAAGATGACACCATTGAGAGTTTAAGTTTTTCAATGTTTGAAAAAAAAGACTTTAAGAAAACTAATAACTTTACAAATTATAGAGAAGCTATGGTTAGTTATTTAACAGAAGCGATTTTTAGTAGAAGAATAGATGAATTAACTCAGAAAAATAATCAAAGATTTATCAACGCCTATATTACTGATTTTGAGATCTCTGATCTTGATGAGTTTAGAATTGCAGGTGTTACATTAAAAGAAGATGAAATATTACTAGGTATTGAGGATTTCTTAACCTTTATTGAACAAATTAAAAAATATGGTTTTTTAAACTCAGAGCTAGAACTTGCTAAAAAAAAACACCTAGAATATTTAAAGCGAAACCTTACAGAAAATGAGACTAGAAGTTCAGATAGTTATATAAATGAATATCAAAGACATTTTTTATTTGATGAGATGATTTCAGGTACAGCAAAAGAAGTAGAATATACAAGTGAAATATTACCCTCAATAACTGTGGATGATCTTAAAAATTATTTTAATAATTATATAAAGGCTGAAAATCAAATCATTAGTATTAAAGCTCCTGAATATATTAAAAGTTTACCAAACAGAGATGAAATAGATCAATTATTAGAAAAAGTAAGTCAAAAAGATATCGAACCATATCAATTCACTTTAAAAAAGGCAGAACTTATTAAAGAGGAGTTAAAAGGATCTAAAATCATTAAGAGGAAAAAATTTCCAAGATCAGATGTTCATCAAATTATATTAAATAATGGTGCTAAAATTTTATTAAAACAAACTGATTTTAAGAAAGATGAGATCAATTTTTCAGCTTTTAGTTCAGGTGGATACTCAAATGCAAGCTTAGATCAATTATATTCAGCAAAATTTACTGAAGATATATTAGGAAGTGCGGATATTGGTGATTTAACAGTTCTAGAAAAGATTAATTTATACTCACAAGACGTAATTGATGTGATTCCATATATTTCAGAAGAAAGTGAAGGTGTTAATGGATATTCGAATAATGAAAATTTAGAGACAATGTTTAAATTATTATATTTAAACTTTACTGATTTAAGAGTTAACCAAACTCATGTTGATCGTTTCAAAAAAGTTAAAATAAATGAATATAAAATTGATAAAGAAAGTCCAAAATATGAATATTATTTAGAGATTAGCAAAAAAACATATCAAGACCATCCAAGAACCCAATATGTAACAGATAAAAAATTTGAACAAATTGATCTAACAGAAGTTCAAAACTTTTATAAAGATCGATTTATTGATGGTGGCAATTTTGATTTTGTATTTGTGGGTGATTTCAAGTTTGAAATTATTGAACCATTAATTGAAAAATATATTGGAAGTCTAAAAAGTTTAGATCGAAACGATGTTTTTATTGATCACAACATTAGAAGAAATCAAAACAAAGAATATATTGAGTATGTTGAAGAGGATCCCAAAAAAGCAACTGTTATAAGAATTTATAACAAAGAATTTAATTATAGTTATAAAGAAAAAATAAAATCTAGATTATTATTTTCTATTTTAGACAAACTTTTATTTGATGAAGTAAGAGAAAAAGACAATTTAGTATATTCAATAAGTGCTAGTAAAAATTTTGATCAAAAAATACCAATAGATTTAATGAGTTTTTATACTTACTTTAACTCAGATCCAAAAAATGTAGATAAAATTAAAGACAAAATTGATTTAGTTATCAATAAAATAAAAATAAAAGATTTTGATCTACAAATATTTAAAGATCAAAAATTAGCATTAAAAAATAGTTATAAATCTGGCCTACAAACTAATGGTTTTTGGTTAAATATGTTAACAGATGCTAGACAACACAATTTAAGTATTGAGCGTATAACTAATACAGATGCTATGCTCAAATCTATATCTTTGAATGATATTGCAAAACTAGCAAACTATTATTTTGATGAAAATTATACCCGTTCTGTAATGTTGTTAGCTGAATAGAACATGTTAAGATTATTAATATGATTAGTAATTGGCAAATAACTTTAGCAGTAATTATTGTAGGGCTTTCAATCGTGATGCCTGTTTACTATTCTTATCAAAGAAAGAAAAAAGCTCAGCAAGAAGAACTAAATAAAATAAAAGTTTATGGTGAAAGTATTAATGAGCAAACACGAAATAAAAATTAATGCTTGAAGCTATAATTGTAATCGAACTAGCATTTCTAACTTACAAACTATTAATAGACTAAAAAAAATGAGCTATCAATTAAGCTTGTTTAAATTCAAATATTTTCATCGAAATAAATTCTCGTCTAGAAATATTTTTTTTAAGTTTAGGAATTTTTACCTTTAAAGATCTAATAAATTTTAAATATTCAAAAAATCTTAAAGTTGAGACTGTTTTTCTTACAACTGCTGCAACACAAACTCCAACTAAAAAACTAACTAAAGATACGCCCATTGCTTTAATAGTAATTGCAAAAGCTCCAATGCTTACACCACCTTTAATAACACCCCATTTCAAATTACGTAATTCATGTTTGTTGGATGCTTTATCGTAACGGTAAGCAAGAACTACTATTGAAGTGATTGTTCCAATTGGATCACCATGAATAAAGCTTGAGGCGAGTACGCCTGATGCTATTTCTGAAAACTCTTCTTTATGTCTTTTTTTCCAACTAAAAAATAAAGCAAGTGGACCAATCGAAGACGCAAGTAATTCATTAAACTCAACATGCTTTATATCTTCGATCCACTTTTGAGGTATTTTAATAGCCTCATTAAATTGATCATAGATAATGGTGTAGGATTTCGAATATGTTGAGTGAATTAAGCTAGATACAACAGGAAGTGATGAAAGATATTTTGATTTAAACATTTATAATAATGATAGTATTATTTTGTTAATTTTGTGTCAAAAAAATAAATTCTTATTTATAATTGTTTCAATTTTTAAGTCTTTTGCTTTTAAAATTGTTGCTATTCTTAATAATGCTGGTGCATCATAACAAGATATGGTTTCAATATATTTTATTTCTATTTTTGGAAAAATAAGAAATTCAGAATTTCGTATTCTCTTGCCATCTTTTTTGTCGTTCCAACTTTGTCCATTAATTATTTCCCAATTTAGATTCTTTAAATTATCTAATTTCCAATATGATTTTGTAATTTGATTTGTTGCATTTCCATCTGTAAATGCAAAATTAATATTCATATCTGTAATTAATTTTTTTGAATTTATTGATAAAAAAAATAATTGATTTTGAATATCTTTTCTAGCATACAGTGTGGGCGTTTTGGAATTTAAGTACAATGGTACGAGATCATGAAGATTTTTTCTTTGAGAACCAGTTATGAAAAAATCTTTATCTTTCCTATAATTTTGGACATCTACATCTGCAAAACTTTTTGTATTTAATTTTTTTTTGGTTATTTCATTTTTAGACAGAATACCATTAGATATTATTGACTCTAGATTATCTAAAAAAGAAAAATAATAAAAATATTTAGGAAATTGTTTACATTCCTCTAATTTTTGTAATCTCCAGGATTTTAATTTTTCTTTATCATCTTGTGTCATTAAAAAAGATCAAGTTCAGATTGAATTAAAATTTTTTTATTTTCATTTAAAAAATTATGAATATTTTCAAGTGATTTTAATCCTATCTTAGGTATGTCTTGAATTGCTAACATTGAATTTACTAAATTATTATCAATTGCATTTTTTAAATTGCTTGCCGCTGTATTTGTTAAATTTAGATTTTTTTTATAATCCTCAAGTGAAAATCTGTAAACTTTCTGATAAAATAGAGTATATAAATCATCTTTTGCATTTGGATCATACTCATAAACTTCAATATCTATATTTTTAAGATCAGAGAGTTTATTTTTCATTAATTCAAAGACCTTTTCTTCAGGTAATCCACCTAAACTAGATCCTAACATTGGAAAAGCTATAGATGTTATTTCTTTTGAAGAATATGTTTCAATAAATTTATCTAAACCCTTCTCTAAATATTCAAATTTTGAAGGATCTTTCCAATGAGATTTTGTTGGAAAATTTAATATCCAGGGGCTTGAATCTTTCCAAATTTGTAAAATACCAGGCTGAATTTTTTTTTGATCACAAAATTTTTGATAATTTTTGTACATATCAGGGAATCTTAATTTACATTCAAGAGCAATTCCTCTACCCATTATACCAACGCAATTAACAGTATTTACCAATACTTGTGCGCTAGTATTGAAAATATTTCCTTTAATTTTTTTAAACATTATCTTGAATAGATTTTATTAAAGTTTTTATTTCATTTTTTATAGTGCTTCTTCCAAAACTTATTCTAAAAGATCCATCAATTCTATGATCTGGTAATTTCATTGAAGTTAATACGTGAGATCTTTCAATTGTACCTGAAGTACATGCTGAGCCAGATGATAAAGCTATATGAGGCATAAAGTTAAATAATTGTTCAGATACTTTACCAGCTATTGCAATATTTAAATTATTAGGAATTCTTTTCTCAACACTACCATTAATGTTAAATTCAAATTTTGAAGTAATCAAACCTGATAGTAAAGCAGATTTTAATTCTTTAAAATGTTGAACATATTTATCTCTGTTAATAGAGATATCTTTACAAGCTTCACCTAAACCAACACACAGAGCAGGGGACTGTGTACCACTTCTAAGACCCATCTCCTGACCGCCTCCAGACATTAATGGTCTTAAAGTATTTTTAATTGAGTTTGAAATAAATAAAGCACCAATACCTTTTGGGCCATAAATCTTGTGAGCTGAAATTGATAGTGCATCAATATTCATATCACTTACATCAATTGTTTGTGTTCCAATTGATTGTGCTACATCACTATGAAAGATAGAATTATATTTCTTACAAAGCTCTCCTATTTCTTTTATAGGTTGTAGTACTCCTATTTCATTATTTGCATGCATGATTGAGACTAATGCTTTCTTTTGTTTTAAAAGATTTTCTAATTCTTCTAAATTAATTAAACCATCTTCATCAACATCAAGATAAGTAACTTTAAAACCATTAGTTTCTAATTCATGACAACTCTCAAGCACACACTTATGTTCCGTTTTACAGGTTATGATCTGACAATCTTTTTCTAAATGGTATCTTGCAATACTTTTTATAGCTAAGTTATTGCTTTCAGTTGCGCCCGATGTAAAAATTATCTCAGAAGGTTCTGCATTAATTAAATTTGCAACATTTTCTCTTGCATCTTCAACCGCACTATTCGCCGATCTACCGAATTGATGATTATTTGAATGAGGATTACCGAAGTTTTCAGTAAAATAAGGGATCATCTTCTCTAATATCTTAGGATCTACCGGTGTTGTTGCTTGATAGTCTAAGTATATTTTTTTACTCATTTTGCTTATGATTCTGTTTTGTTTTTGTTCTTAAATGTAACTATAATCAAAAAAGCTTGTTAATAAACACGTTTTTGACGTTAAAATCCTAGTTATTATCGATATACTACAAATTGGTGATTCAATCAATGAATCCTCCAATTTAGATATGCTCAGAGGACCTTTAGGACAGAACAAATATAAACCGAAGTTTTCGGGCCATGATACGTTTCCGTTCAGGTACGCATGGTTAACTAAATTTATCCATTATGTTGAAGATGGTAATTTAAAAAAAATTAAAGAGTTCGAGCAAAACAAATTAACAACCATTGCAGATTTTGGTGTGGGTTTAAATATGGTTAAATCCATAAGACATTGGAGTATAGCCACAAAAATTTGTGATAAAGATTTTAAAATTACAAACTTTGGTAAAATGATTTTTTCAAAAGGAAAATCATATGATCCTTACTTAGAAAAATCAGAAACATTATGGTTGCTTCACTGGATGTTAGCAAGTGATCCTACATTAACTACTTGGTACTACATTTTTAATTATCATCCATCAATAATTATTAACAAAGATAAATTATTAGGGGAGATAGTTTCTGTTGGAAAATTCTCTAAATGGCGTGGGATGAGCCCTAATACAATTAAAAGAGATATTGATTGTTTTATTAGAACATACACTTTTTCAAATAAAAAAGGTGAAGTAACCGAAGATAGTATTGAGTGTCCTTTAGCTGAACTTGGATTAATTACGCCAACTTATACTAAAGGTGAGTTTGAAATTCAAAGAGGACCCAAGCTTACTTTAAGTGATAAAATTTTTGAGTTTGCTTTAAATGATTATTGGTCAAAACAAACTAATCAAATTATTACTTTTGAAAAATTAATGTATGACTATGGCTCTCCTGGAAAAGTATTTCAATTAGATGAAAAATCTATGGAAGAATATTTAGAAAAATTAGAAACTGATGGTAAAAATTTTGTTTTCAACAGAGGTGCTGGAGGACTTAGACAGATTAATAAAGTTAAAGAAGTTTCAGAAAATCAATTATTAAAGAATTGTTATAAAAAGGTAGCATGAGCGATTTATTTTCATCAGTAAATATTAATTCAAGCTTTCAACGTTCTGCTAGAATTGATAATAAAATATCAAGTGAATTTTTAGATCACTTTGTATTTCATGACACAAGTAAGAAAGTTTTAAATCAAATCTCAAGCTCTTTACTTAACTCGAACCAATCTGGATTTACCTTAACGGGGCCTTATGGAACTGGAAAATCTTCATTAGCTTTATTTTTGAAAGCACTTATTTCAAAAGAAAATTCTATTAAGAAACAAGCAGAAAGTATTGCTAAGTTTAATAATAAACATTTATTTTCAAGGGTTTTTCTTAATAAGAAAAGCTGGTTTACTCTTAATGTTATTGGTTCAAAAGATGACCCAATTGATAGTATTGCAGAACAAATTGATCAAACAGTCAAAGACAACTGGATTTCAAAAGGTATTCCTTCTTTACTTAAGACCAAAACTAAAAAGACTGTTGCAGGAGTAATAAAAAGTTTAAATAACCTTGTCTTAGAACTTAATAAGAAAAACCATGGCTTAATCTTGATTGTAGATGAGATGGGTAAATTTTTAGATTATGCATCAAGTGTTGGATCTGACTTAAATTTATTCCAAGAAATTGCTGAAAATTTTTCAAATAACAGACTTAATAAAGAGGGGGAACCTGTATTTATTGGTATTTTACACCAACCCTTTGAAGAATATGCATCAAGTTTAGGCAGAACGGTTCAAGAAGATTGGCAGAAAATACAAGGTCGATTTGAAGATATTCCTTTTTCAATCAACTCTGAAGAAACAGCACATCTTATTGCAAAAGCTATTAAGCAGAAAAAAACAGGAGCAGAGTTTATAAAACTAGCAAACAGCATTATTAAAACAATCAGTGGAAAGCCTAACAAAAGTTATGCAGATGTTCTTTCAAAATGTAATCCCATTCATCCATTAGTTACCTTACTGTTAAATCCTATTTCAAGACAACGGTTTGGACAAAATGAAAGAAGTATTTTTAGTTTCTTAAATTCAGGTGAACCTAATGGCTTTTTATATTTTTTACAAAATAGTGATGATAAAAATGAAATATATACTTTAGATAAATTATTTGATTATTTACAAGTTAACTTAGAGCCAAGTATTATCGTATCAAATATTGGTCAAGCTTGGTCTGAGGCTGCAGATTCAATTAGAAGAGCAGAGTCGTTAGATGATAAAGAGGTTATTAAAGTTGCTAAATGTATTTCACTAATTGATTTATTTGGAAAAAATATTTCTTTATTTCCTTCAAAAGAAATTTTAACTAATTGTTTAGATATATCTCAAAATAAATTAACTAAAATTTTAAAAGATCTTGAAAGTAAAAAAATAATTGTTTTTAGAAAATTTAAAAATGCCTATGCATTATTTTCGGGATCAGACATAGATTTAGATGAACTTACTGAACTCAATAAATCTAAGATAAGAGATGATTATGATATTATTCTTTCACAACTCCCACAGTTACAACCAATTGTTGCCAAGAAACATTTTCATGAAACAGGCACTCAAAGAATTTATCAGCGATTTTGTTTAGTATTAACAAATATTAAAAAAGCCGTAGAAGAGATTGTTAGATTAGATATATCCCCCGCAAGTGCTGGTGCATTTATCTTTTTATGCAAAACTAAAGAAGACACACAAAAAGATTTTGAAGATAAATTAAAAGAACTATCACAAATTAAATTTCCAAAACCAGTTATCATTGGAACTTCTAAAAATTTTAATGAGTTTTTTAATTATGCCTTAGAAATTGCAGCTTTAAAAAGAGTAAAAAGTACGGTTGATGCAATTGAGGGGGATGCTATTGCTAAGAAAGAACTTAATGGTAGATTAACTGCGTATCAAAATTTATTATTCAATTCACTATATTTAAATTTTGAAAATGCTGAATGGACGTTTAATAAAAATAAAGTTAAAGAAAATAATCTATCATCGATTGCTTCATTAATTAGTAATGAGGTATTTAAGTTAACTCCTATTATTCACAACGAACTTGTGGTTAGGGATCGATTGAGCAGTATGTCGATGAGTGGAGCATCCAATTTATTGAATAGAGTATTTAATAATAGTGATTTAAAAAATTTAGGAATGGAGGGAAACCCTTCAGAGTTTGGTATTTATTTATCTTTAATTAAATCAAACAACCTTCATATAAAAAAGGGTGATGAATTTGTTATCTCTATTGAGAACACTAATAATAAAAGTATTAAAACAATTTATGATGAGTTTTTAAAGCTAATTAAAGGCTCTAAAGAAGCAGTTAATGTAAGTGATATCTATGCTCACTTTGTTAAACAGCCTTATGGAATTAAAATAGGATTACTGCCAATTTTAATAGGTATTTTCTTCAAAGCTACTGAAGCTTCCTGTGCTTTTTATAACAAAGACGAGCAGGGTCGAGAGAGTTTGATTACTGAATTTGATCAAAAGATTGCTGAACGTCTGTATCACATGCCAGAAACCTTGAAGATTATGTTTGTTAAAATTGAGGGTGAAAAACAAATCATATTAGATGAATTTAAGTCATATGTAGAAAAAAACTTTTTAAACAATAAGCCAATAGAAAATCCAACACCCTTATATGTTCTAAAACCTATTGTTGTTAAAGCTTATAAACTTCCAAGTTATTCAAGAAAGACAAGAAATTTTAAAGACCAAAGAGTTTTAGTTTTAAGAGATGAATTATTATCAACTCAAAACCCATACGAACTTTTATATAAGAAAATTCCAGAGATCTGTGGAACTGATGAGCCTAAGAAATTAATTAAAGAATTCGATAAAATATATTCAGAATTAAATAAAGCGTATGATCGTTTAATTGATGAATTTAAAATTAAAATAATAAAGATATTTAAATCTGACTCACATATTTCAGATATAGATTTTGAAACTATTAAAGCTTGGGCTAAAAAAATTGGCAAACAAGATCCATTCTCTGCAAAAATTGATGAGCTTGATGAAAACAAATGGTTAGAACAAGTTATCTCTTATGCTGCAAGTAAACCTGCCAATGAGTGGAATGATAAAGATTATCAAGAGGCATCTCTTAAAATAGAAGAGATGGTTAGACACTTTATAGTCTCTTATAGAATTTATACACTACGTGAAGATCATAGTGACACAAAGATTATAGATATTGCAATCTTTGATGGGAAAAACCCTGAACGTTCATCTAAGTTTTATGAATTTAAAAATGATCAAAGTAAATCAGTAGAAAAAATATCTCAGGACGTTTTAAAATTATTAGAGGGACAAAATTTATCTGAAAGCGAAAAAGGTGAAGTGGTATTAAAAGTTTTAAGAAAGATCATGAAATTTTCAAATTCTAAAGATGAAAAATTAGCATGACAAAAACAAAACATATCTTAGGTTTAAGTGGCGGAAAAGATAGTGCTGCTTTAGCAGTCCATATGAATAATAGACATCCTGATATTGATGTTGAATATTTTTTTACAGATACAGGTTATGAACTTCAAGAGACTTATGATTTTTTAGATAAATTAAAAACAAGATTAGACAAACCCATCCACTATATTCATCCAACAAACTCGTTTGATTATTATATGAAAAAATATAATAACTTTCTTCCTAGTCAGATGGCCAGGTGGTGCACTATTGAGATGAAATTAAAGTCCATGGAGAAATGGTTAAAACCTTCATTAGATGCTGGTGAAGAAATAATTACTTATGTAGGAATTCGCTATGATGAAAGGGGTCGAGTAGGTTACAAGCCAACTCATGATTCTATTAAAGCAAGATTTCCTTTTGTTGAAGACTGTGTTGATAAAGAAGGAGTGATGGATATTCTTGAGACATCTGGCTTAGGTCTTCCCGATTATTATAAGTGGCGATCAAGATCAGGGTGTACCTTCTGTTTCTTTCAAAAGAAATCGGAATGGATTGGTTTAAAAGAAAATCACCCAAAAGCGTGGGAACATGCAAAATCACTGGAAAAAACAGCCGATAAACACGATAGCCCGTTTACTTGGATTAAAGATATGCCCTTAACAGAGCTTGAAAAGCCTGAAATGATTATAAAAGTTAAAGAGCATCATGCTAAACAATTGGCTAAACTTAAGAAAAATAAGCAAAAAAAGCATGAAAATAACCCTTTTTTAAAGGGTGAAAATCTAGATATTGAAGATAATCTAGCCTTAGACGATGTTTCCAGCAGCTGTCTAATCTGTCACAAATAAACCTCAAAAAACTTATATTTTTCAATAATATTTAAATAATTCTTATATTATTTAAATTTTTTTTATTTTATCTAAATAATAGTTGACAGTATTTAAATACTATGATATGTTATTTAAATAATGTGTAAATTATTTAAAAACATATTTAAAAAAAAATAAAAATATTTAAAATGATTAAAATATATAACGAGCAAAAATTTAAATCAAGAAAAGACATACTTGGTGATTATAGAGCGGAGTTAATTAAAAGATTAAAAGCAGCTAAAAAAAATGAGTACCCAAAATTTGATGAAACATTATCATTTAGTATTTATGACAAGATTTATGCACCTAAAAATCCAGGTGTTTACTTCATACACGACACAAGAGGAATTTTATACATTGGAAGAACCGAAAATATTTATAAAAGATTTACTCAACACGCATGGGTGAGAAAAAATAAAAATTTATTTAAACTTTCTCAAAATCCATTTGGGAAACTAAAATTTAGTTGGGTAAATTTTAAAAATATTGCAGACACAAAAAAATATGAAAGTAAGTGGGTAGAATTATTTTTACCTGTCTGTAACGAAAATTATAACACAATCAAAAAAAAACAATAGGAGGATAAATGTCAGTTGTAATACCAGCAATAGAAGGAAAAATGGGAAATACTAATTACTTTCAGTGCATGATGAAAGTTGATGAGTTAGTAAGATCTGTGAGAGCAGCAAAAGAGATTGATGAATGGGCTAATATGTCAATCGGAGATAAGATGCAAAGAGAACCAAATCTTGGAAGAATAAAAAAACAAATTGCACCTTATTTTAAGAGTCACAAAGATCGTTTTTTTGGTTCAATAATTGTTCTTGTGTACAAGGGAAAAGTTTCATTTGAAAAATTAAGTGAATTCAATGCTAAAGTTCCAAATGCTTATCAAAGTCAAGGAGATAAAATGGGTTTCTTAACAATTGATGGAGGAACATTAATAGCTTTAGATGGACAGCATAGACTTTTGGCCTTGAAAGATGTGTGCGAAAATCCAACAGAAGGTGATTACTCAGTTGAAGTGCCAAATGATGAAGTCTCTGTGATTTTCTTAAATCACGAAAGTGCTCAAAAAACTAGAAGTATCTTTAACACCGTTAACAAATATGCAAAACCTACTTCTGCTGGTGATAATATTATTACTAGTGAGGAAGATGGATATGCAATTATTTCAAGAAGATTAATAGAAGTTGGTGACGGATTACTAGCTGAGTCAGTAGTAAATTGGAAAAATAATACGTTAACAGATAAATCCACACATTTTACAACTATTAAAATAGTTTACGAAAATGTTAAATTAATGCTCAAGGGTTCTAAGGAGGAAGAATATGACTTTGATCCTACCAAGCGTCCTGATGCAGATGTATTAGATAATGCGTATGATTATGTTAAAAAAATATGGGAATTAATGATGAATGAGGTCAAACCATATAATTTTGTACTCGAAGGCAGAAGTGATTTTGGTAAAAAGGTCCAAGAGGCAAGATCTCCAGATTCTAATCATTCACTTTTATTTAAACCTGCGGCACAAGAAGCATTTGTTAAAGGTGTTCTTGCAGCATGCCAGCCTCAATCTGATGAGGATGAACCAGAGTTAACTGTTCAAGAAGCATTTAAAAAAAGTAACAAAATAAAATGGTCAATGAGCGACGATATTTGGCAAAATGTGATCATTAAACAAAGTGGTGCAATTGATGGTGGAGCAGAAGGTAAAAATAGAATGGCTCTACTTGTTTCATGGATGTTGTTAGGTAAAAAAATGTCTGATGAGAAGAAACTGAAAGTAAGAAAAGCTTTCAATGATGCTCATGGTATTGATATTGAAAGCAATCCAGATAAAGAAAAACCACTTCCGGAGGCTGTGTAGTAAAATTTATGGTTAGGAAAAGAGAGTTTTGTCGAGGGAATGTTGATCTCTTAATAAATGGTGCATGGTCTCTTATTCCTTGTCTTTTTCTGTGCACCACAAATCAACAAATGGATTCCCTAGCAGATCATCCTTTCTCTGCTAGGGAAATATAAAAAATGAGACTTGATTTAAATAACTTTAAACCTTTTAATTCAAATGAAGTAAATTTTATATTTGAAGACGAGATGAAAAAATTACAGAAATTACTTAACACTTCTATAAATGACTTAATTATATCTAATGGTACATTAAAAAAACTAGAATATTTAACTATTAAAACAGTAAGAGACCTTGTCCAACATTCTAAAAAAGATATTTTGAGCATACCCCATGCTGGAAAGAAAACTTTTAAAGAATTAGAAATAGCTTTAAACGAATTATCAATAGATCATTTTAATAAAATATACTTTGGTATGAATTTAAATTTTGATGAAAATGAAAAATCTTTAAATTCAGATAATGATAATCTTAAGGATGATTATTTATTTATTAAAAAAAATTTAGACAAGTTGCTTATGCCAATTGATAAGATAGATTTTAGTGTAAGAACACTTCATTGTTTATCGCAAGCAAAAGTTTTTTGTATTGCAGATTTGGTTGTATTAACAAAATTTGATTTATTAACACAAAGAAATTTTGGTCAAAAAAGTTTTAATGAAATTACAAATTTTTTAAATGGAATATCGTTAACTTTAGGAATGAACTTGCCAAGTTGGCCATTAGATAATCACAATGAGCTAATAAAAAATTACAAACCTAAAATTTTAATAAATTGTGATTTTGACTCAATTAAAGAAACACTTAATAAAACATTTCAGGAAAGAGAAAGAATTGTTTTTCAAAAAAGATTTTTTAAAGGACATACTCTAAATAGAATTGGAAAAAATCTTGGTGTCACACGAGAGAGAGTAAGACAAATAGAATCAAAATTATTTAGAAAAATTGCAAAATATAATGAAATTTTTAAAAAATTTTTAACTAATGAAAGAAATCATATTTTTAAAAATTTTTCTAATAATAGAAAATTTATTACACTTAAATCTCTAAAGAATTTTAGAGAATTAAATACCTTATTATCAATCGAAAAAGATGCTTTTATAAATTTTTTGATAATATCTGTATATAAAAATTATACTTCTTTTCTAGATGCAGAATTTTATAAAACAACAAAATCAGATTTTCTATTAAGGAGCAGAGGTAATAATAGCAGAATTAAACTTTCTGATGCATGGAGAAAAGATGAAAAAATAATTCAAAATAAAGAGATTAAAAGTGGAGTTTTAAAATTAACTTAAGATTAAACTAATTTATTATGGATTTTATGGAAGTTTTAGTACTAGATGAACAAATGGCTCAAAGCAATTTATCAAATACTGCTTTGAATAAGTATATAGAGGTTTCAACTCATTTAATTAATATGGAAGATATTGCAGCAGCTAGGAAGCTTTTACTTTCAATTGGGTTTACCAAGAAGAGTGTTGAAAAATTTATCAAGATGGCAAAAGACAATGCTGAAATGCAAGTCTCAGAAGATTTTAAATTGATGCTTAAAGGAAAAGTGTCAAAAAAATATTTAAATTAATTTTGATTTTCTTTTTTTTAACAAAGTTTAGACTTAGTGAAAACAAATTGAAATGCAATTTTGTATAATGCATTGGATTTCCAATCTTTTTTCATCCTGTTTACG
>Ga0209667_1001379_pt1 | contig 17812 bp, 10 predicted proteins | sample SaaInlV_165m_DNA_2_FD_184682 | JGI IMG/M metagenome (GOLD analysis project Ga0209667, IMG submission 184682) | Marine microbial communities from expanding oxygen minimum zones in the Saanich Inlet - Saanich Inlet SI037_S3LV_125m_DNA (SPAdes)... | ecosystem: Environmental > Aquatic > Marine >... | reverse complement strand
AAGTGGGAAACCTACGACGAAAAGATGCGGGATGAATTGGATTTCAAGATGTCTCTTTATTCCGCGATGATTGACCGGATGGATCAGAACATTGGTCGGGTCGTGGAGAAGCTCAAAGCCGCCGGTCGCTTGGATAACACCCTCATCCTCTTCCTAGTGGACAATGGCGTGCCCGGTACCGGCGTGCATGACTGGCGCGGGCTATTCGCCAAGAACGGAAGGAACCCGGAAACCCGGGTGGACAATTACGAAGAGTGGGGGAGGCTTGGAGGCTGGACCTCAAGCTCCGGCCGGGGATGGGCCAACCTGAGTAATACGCCTTTCCGGATGTATAAGCGTTATACTCACGAGGGCGGCGTAGCCACGCCGCTCATCGCCCATTGGCCGGCCGGCTTCAAGGCCAAAGGCGAGTTGCGTCACGCTCCCAGCCACATCATTGACGTCGCGCCCACCTGCCTTTCGGTAGCCCGTCTTTCAGGCAAAGGAATGGCAGGCAAGAGCCTTGAGCCGGTCTTTGCCAAGGATTCGGCGAAGGAACGTACCCTCTACTGGGAGCACGAGGGAAACCGGGCCGTTCGCAAGGGAGACTACAAGTTGGTCGCCATGCACGATACCCCGTGGGAACTCTATGACATGAACAAGGATCGTAGTGAATTGAAAGACCTGTCCAAGATCATGCCTGGAAAGGCCAAGGAACTGCGTCTCCTTTACGAGATCTGGGCCAAGCGCGTGGGAGCCCTTCCTTGGAACGAAGTGAACGTAAAAAAGAAAAAGAAGAAATAGAACAGCCAAATTTATCACAAGAAATATATGGTCCCTTCCAAAGCAAAATAAGCTCGCTATCGAGTGTGTTTTTCTTTGCTACTTAACAGTTAATTCCTTTAGTTCCGATATTTCAAACATCCCATGATTCCCAACATGAAAAACATCTTTTTCCTAACCTTGTGTTTCCCATTGTTCGCTTCAGCAGCCCTCCGCTTCGAGGCCCAATTGCTTCACAAGGACAACGTCGAGGCCTGTGCCGTGGGAGACTTGGACAAGGACGGTGACTTGGATATTGTGGCCGGTGAGCACTGGTACAGCAACCCGGAATGGAAACCGATCAAGTTTCGGAGCATTCTTCCCTTTGGCAAGGACTACATGCAGGACAACGGGGAGTATCTCTATGACGTGAACGGTGATGGCTGGTTGGATGTGTTTGCAGGGCAGTTTACCCTTTCATCGGTACTCTGGTTCGAGAATCCGGGAAAAGCGGGATTGCTTACCAAGGAACCTTGGGTTCAGCACGAATTGATGGATACCGGATTCAAGCACAACGAGATGATTTTCCTGAGGGACATGGATGGTGATGACACCCCTGAATACGTGGCCAACAGTTGGAACGCAAAGAATCCCATGCTAGTCTGGAAGTTTGCCAAGAAGGACGGGAAGCCGACCATGACCAAGAGCGTGATCTCGAAGTCCGGCAATGGTCATGGCCAAGGATTTGGGGACGTCAACGGGGACGGTCACGAGGACATCGTCTTCATGCAGGGTTGGTACGAGCGACCTGCCAAGAACCCGTTCGGGCAACCTTGGAAGTGGCACAAGGACTTTACCTTGCCGCATGCCAGTTGTCCGATTCTACTCTTGGACTTGAACAAGGACGGTCGGAATGATCTAGTTTGGGGAGACGGACATAATTACGGTCTGTACTGGCACGAGCAGCTTGAACCCAAAAAGGATGGAACCACGGTGTGGAAGCACCACTTGATCGACAATAAAATCAGCCAGTTGCATGCCTTGGCGTGGGACGACATGAACAAGGATGGACAACCTGAGATCATTACCGGCAAACGTTACTACGCTCATAGCGGAAGGGACAAAGGCGCCGAAGATGAGATCGTGATCGCGAGCTACCAACCGAGTCTGAGTGCGGATGGCAAAGTGTCTTTTAAGAAACAGGTTCTACACGTTGGTCAGGCGGGGACGGGTTTGTACATACGAACCGCCGACTTGGACGAGGATGGTTGGAAGGAAATTATCGTACCCGGAAAATCTGGCACCCATATTCTTTGGAACAAGGGAAAACGGCTACCATCCAAGAAATAAAAGTAGTTCTGCGGGTATCCCGTTATGCCTGATTAGCTAGTTATTTTCGACCGTTGAACCCTCTTCGGCTTTGTTCAAGTTTGCTACATGGTAGCTAGGGTCGTCGGGTAAGACGATGACGTCCACCATGCTTTCGGCCTTCGCAAGCAAGTTTCTACAGTTTTGGCTGATGTGTTGAAGCTTTACCGTTTTGCCAACGGAATGATAACGGGATCCAAGCTTATGGATGGCTTCAAGGCCAGAGTGATCCCAGACGCGGGATTCCTTCATGTCTACGACCACCGAGTCGGGGTCTTCCGAAGGAGTGAAGCCCAGGTTGAAGTCAGTGACTGAACCAAAGAAGAGCGGTCCGTGCAAAAAGTACACCTTGGTTCCATCCTTCCGAATCTCAGCGTCCCGATGGATGTGTTGTGCGGATTTCCATGCAAACCCAAGGGCTGACACGATGACCCCGCTGATTACCGCTAAAGCAAGGTTGTGTGTGACAACTGTAATGGTTGAGACCATTATTATAACAAAAGCATCGGTCTTTGGGATTTTTCGAAGTATTCTGATGCTCGACCATTCGAAAGTTCCCAAGACCACCATGAACATTACGCCCGTCAGGGCGGCCAAGGGAATTTCCTCAATTAATTTACTGGCAAAGAGAATGAAGGCGAGCAGAAATAACCCAGCAGAAATTCCGGATAAGCGACCCCTTCCACCCGACCTTATGTTAATGATGCTTTGACCGATCATGGCGCATCCGCCCATTCCACCGAAGAAACCGGTAACCACGTTGGCGACTCCCTGTCCTACGCACTCTCGAGTACTGTTTCCTCGTGTCTCGGTGAGTTCATCAATCAAGGTGAGCGTCATCAAGGACTCGATCAAGCCAACTGCAGCGAGGATAACGGCGACCGGTGCAATGAATAGAAAGGTTTCCCATCCGATCGGAATGTCGAAGGATACTATGTTTGGCAAAGAACCCCCGATTGAAGCCATGTCCATGACTACCAAAGTATCCAGTTCTAGTCCGATGACTAGGCCGCTGACGGATACGATCGCCACGAGGGAGGAGGGGATTTGAGTAGTGAATTTTGGAAGAAAATAAATAATTGCCATGGTGAGCGCAACGAGGCCAAGCATCAGAGATAAGTCATAGCCTGTTAACCATGTGGAATCGTTAGATGTCGGGCTTTCCGTGAACATGGGGAACTGGGCCTCGAAGATGACGATGGCCAGTCCGTTGACAAAACCGAACATGACGGGTTGTGGAATAAGCCTGACGAATCTTCCGAGTTTAAGGCATCCGCATCCGATCTGAATCACGCCCATCAAAATGACGGCGGCAAAGAGGTACTGAACACCCATATTCGGACCCAGTCCCAGTGCTTCTCCTCTTTGGTCTCCTAAAATGACAAAAGAAACCATGATTACGGCAAGTGCTCCCGTTGCTCCCGAAATCATTCCCGGCCTTCCTCCGATTATGGCTGTGATCAAACAGACCATGAATGCGGCATATAGGCCGATGATGGGAGTTACTCCTGCAATAATAGCAAAGGCGACCGCCTCCGGTACCAGTGCCAAGGCAACGGTTAAGCCAGACAACAAATCGTCCTTGGCATGAATCCGGTGACCGAATTTACGATAGATTAATTTAAACACGCTGAGAAATGTGGAAAAAAAAGGGAAGGTTCTTGTGTACGAATTTTGGAATACCAAATGAGGCGCTCCACCAAAAGCAGCGACCACTCACACCATTGCCGAAATCATCCCAAAGGATCAGTAATATATGATTTCTCCTGTTGGAACAAGAAGATCTTTGTTTTGCCCTGTATTCTTGGACATTTTCAATTCGACAATGGAAATTTCGAAGTTCAGCGTGATTTCCTTATGATTCAATTTATCGTTACTCATCCCGGCGGCGCTCACAAAGACGAATTTCTTGCCTGTGCCGTTCTTCTTTCCCAAAAGGAATTGCCTATTTTTCGTCGCGAACCTTCCGAAGCTGATTTGGCTGATGAAACAATTGCGGTCCTCGACGTTGGAGGCGAACACGACCCGGAACGCAGCAACTTCGACCATCACCAGTTCCCGCGTGACATTGAACCAACCTGCGCCTTGTCTCTAGTGCTTCAGCATCTTGGGCTTTATGAGGATGCTCGAGAGTTTTGTACGTGGTTGGAGGTCGCTGAGCGATTCGATTGTCGAGGTCCAAACGATACTGCCGAGTGGTTAGGGGTTGACCGGGAAACCATGGGTAAACTGAATTCACCACTCGACATCACTTTATTAAAGAGTTTCGGCAAACAGACCGAGCACCATCCGGGTGAACCCATTTGGGAAGTGATGAGAATGATCGGAACCGACTTGGTCGAATACCTGACGTCTTTACGTTCCCGTTTGGATTTCGTTGCCCGACATTGCGAAGTCTGGACGATGAAGGAAGGAGATGGAGGCTGGAAAGTTCTTTTTTTGCCTCATACGGAATCCCCGCCCGAAGAAGTATCAAGTGCCTTGGGTTGGCACGTCAAGGCACTCGGGTTAGAGGAGGAGGTCCTAGCCTTGGTCTATCCGGACAGCAGGGGAGAAGGCTACGGGATGCGGCGTTTCAACGACGATCAACGCCTAGACTTCACTGAATTGGAAGAAGAAGCGGATATTCGTTTCGCACACGCTCGTGGATTCATTGCCAAGACATCGAGCACGGAGATTGAAAGATTGAAAACTCTCGTATCGAAAGCATACCGAGGATAACAACAGCTTCCCGCTTCTGAATGCTTCTACGCATGTGCAATTTGAAGAGACTGTCGATCAGCTGTCGGCCTCGAGTTTGAGAAGGTTTTCGGTTTCTATATCCCACTCGTAATTTTTTTCGCTTAATTTTTTAGCGATACGGGCGGCTTTAACGTTCAGTTCCTTCGCCTTGTCGGGGTCGGAATAGGAATCCGGGTCTTCCAACAGTTTGGTTATCTCTGATTGATCTTCCTCCAAGGCTAGGATTTCCGATTCAAGTTTGGTTACGCGTTTCCTGATTTCCTTTCGATTAGCAGACTCGATTTTTCTTTTTTCAGCTCCGACTCGCCTTCTTTCCTTGGCGTTAATAATCTTTGTCTTTTTCTCTGCTTTTTTGGAGGGTTCAGGACTTGCATTCTTCAGTCCTGCGACTAATCCCCCCTGCTCTGACATTGCACCGGATTTTCTCAGGTAGTAATCGTAATCCCCAGCGTAGGGGGTGATTTTCCCAGTCTCGATTTGTATGGTGTGCTCAGCGATTGCTCGGATGAAGTGCACGTCGTGACTCACGAATACGATGGTGCCTGTATAGCTTTTAAGAGCTTTGATGAAGGCATCAATACTCGGCATGTCGAGGTGTGTGGTCGGTTCGTCCAGTAGAAGCAGGTTTGGAGGGGCGAGCAGTAACTTGATCAAGGCCAAGCGACTTTTTTCGCCTCCACTCAAGACTTTCACTTTTTTGAAGACATCGTCTCCCCGAAAGAGAAACGCCCCCATAAGGGTGCGGACATTTACTTCGGTCATGTCGTTCTCTACCCGTTCCATGGCTTCTTCCAATGCGGTTCTTTCGAGATTGAGAACTTCGACCCTCTGCTGGGAAAAATAGCCTACTTCGACATTGTGACCGAGTTCGCAGGATCCGCTCTGAATCGGGACGATTCCTCCAAGTATTTTAAGGAGGGTGGATTTCCCCGCCCCATTGGGTCCTACCAGGACGATGCGTTGGTGTTTTTCAACTTCCAAATTGAGATCTTTATAGACAACGAGTTCGTCATAAGCTTGGCGTACCGTTTTGCAGGTAACTACCCTTTGACCGCTGCGCTGGGGTTGAGGAAACTGAAAGGCGATGGTGGCAGCTGCGCTTTCGGGAGCCTCGATACGCTCCATTTTTTCCAGTTGCTTGATCCTAGCCTGAGCCTGTGTCGCTTTAGAGGCTTTTGCACGAAAACGTCTGATGAATGACTCTAGATGTGCAATCTCGCGCTGTTGGTTTTGATAGGCAGCCATATGCTGGGCTTCACGTTCGGCTTTTTGTACGAGGTAGTTCTCATAATTTCCGTTGTAGCGGTGAAGCTTCCTGTGGCTAATTTCTACTATGCCGTCGCAAATGCCATTGAGGAATTCTCTGTCGTGCGAAATGGTGAGAATGACTCCCGAATATCGATTGAGTTGCCCTTGAAACCAGCCGAGGGTTTCAAGGTCCAGATGGTTAGTGGGTTCATCGAGCATGAGCAGGTCGGGTTCCATCACCAAGAGCCGAGCTATGTGCGCCCGCATGATCCATCCGCCGCTTAATGTATGTGCGGGTTTGTCGAAGTCCTCCGGACGAAACGCTAACCCCGCTAGGATTCGCTTGGCTTTGGCTTCGAGGTGATGCCCATCCAGTTCTACGAATTTTTCCAATGCCTCAAATCTTTCGGGAGCATCGTGTTCCTCGAATTTGCGAAGGGTAAGGAAAATACTTTCCAGTTCAGGAGAGATGGAGGTAGCCAGTTCTATTACGGTTTCTTCACCGGTGGGAGCACTTTCCTGAGGCAAGAAACCAATCCGGGTGCCCCGTTCCACTTCGATTTTTCCAGCGTCTGGTTCAGCGGCACCAAGGATGATGGAGAAGAGCGTAGTTTTGCCGGTGCCGTTGGGACCCACGAGACCGACTCGATCCCCGCTTAGTAATCGAAGCGAAACCTCGGTGAAAAGTGTCTGAGGGCCAAAACCTTTGCTGACTTGAGATATTGTTAGCATTTGAGTCGGGCACAGATTCGACAAACTCAGCCTATAGGCAAAGCAAAAAATCAGTCCTTTTGTTTATGCGTAAATTCTTCCTATGCTTTCAAGTGTCTGCCGAAGGTTTTCAAAAAAAGTTGCCAAGAGCTGAATGCGCTCTAATCGATAGAGTTCATGAATCGACGATCCTTTATCTATCAGGCATTTGGCGTGAGCCTCAGTCTCCCTATACTTGCCCGCCCCTCCCGGGTTCCCTATCTCGATCAAATCGGTCTCCAGCTCTATACCCTTCGAAACCCCATTGCCCAGGATCTGTCGAAGACCATCGATGCAGTGGCGAGTATTGGCTACAAGCAGGTTGAACCATATGGCTTCCCTTCGCCGCAAACCATGGAAATGATTAAGCGAGCAAGAGGTCAAGGGATGCAGGTGAACTCCAGTCACTTTACTTGGGACTCGCTGCTTCATCCTGAAAAAAAAGGCATTAAGCCATTCGGTGATGTTCTCGAACTTGCTCGAAAACACGGACTCACCGACTTGGTGGTCCCTTATCTCAGTGCTCAGGATCGTCAAAATCTTGCCGGATATGAAAAGACGGCCGATGCCTTGAACAGGGGAGCCGACCAAGCTAAGAAAGCAGGGATTCGCTTGGCCTACCACAACCATGCTTTTGAATTCAAACCAATGAACAAGGGCAAGACGGGGTTCGACGTATTCATAGAGCGCTTTTCCCCTGACATGTTCTTCGAAGTCGATGTTTTCTGGGTGAAAGTAGGTGGAGTGGATCCGGTGGCCCAACTCGAAAAGCTCAAGAATCGCGTTTCCCAAGTGCACCTCAAGGATTTGAAAAAAGGGTCGATTTGCCCGAATTACGGAAAGGTTGAACCTGACGCGTTTGAGGAAATCGGGGACGGAATGATTCCCATGGTTCCAGTGATGAAGGCGGCTCTAGCTTGTGGGGTAAAACATTGTCACGTCGAACAGGATCATTCGCCTTCCCCGCTGAAGAGCGTTCGCAAAAGCCTGAAATATCTCAATTCCTAATGAAGCGGACGATTCTTGCCATTTTTGTTGTTCTGTGTCTTTCGGCTCAGTCCAAAGTTAAAAACGTCCTGCTCATCGTTTCCGACGATCTCAAGGCGGATGCCGTGGGCTGCTATGGCAACAAGTTAGCCCAAACACCTCACCTCGACCAATTGGCGAAGGAGGGGACGCTCTTCCGCAACGCCTATTGCCAGGGCACCGTGTGCAGGCCGTCTCGGGCAAGCTTCATGCGTGGCCGCCGCCAAGGGGGGAAGGGCATTACCTGGGGCGAGCACTTCCGCAAGAATGGTTTTTCCAGCACGCGGGTGGGGAAGATATTTCACATGCGCGTTCCCGGAGACATCATCGCTGGAACCGACGGGGCGGACGTGGCAGCCTGCTGGTCAGCCAAGTACAACATGCCGGGAAAAGAGGCTCACACGCCTGGAAACTATGCCTGTCTGAACCTCAACAAGTTCACCACCAAGCTGGAAGGCCGGCAGTCCACCAAAATGCCTTTCCGAATGTTCGTCACCGTCGATTACGTCGGAGATGGTTCCGACCAACCTGACTGGAAGGCCGCCACCAAGTCGATCGAGTTGCTCAAGGAATTCAAGAAGGACGACAAGCCCTTTTTCCTCGCAACCGGATTAGTCAGGCCGCATTACCCCAATGTTGCCCCGGAGCAGTATTTCGCCCGTTACCCTTACAAAGAGATGCCCTTGCCCTATGTTCCGTCCGACGACTGGGACGATATGCCCAAGTCGGCAGTTTCCCACTCCAACTCAAAGCAGTACGGGATCGACAAGTACCCCGACAATCAAAAGAGAATGTGGGCAGGATATCTAGCAACCGTGACTTTCATGGACGAGCAAGTCGGTCGTATCCTGAAGACCTTGAAGGAACTTGGGCTCGACCGAGAAACCGCTGTCTTTTTCACCAGCGATCACGGCTACCTGCTCGGGGAACACCACTTTTGGCAAAAGGGGAATTTACGTGAAGAAGTGACTCGAGTCCCTCTCATCATGAAAGTGCCTACGAGTCAACCCGGGTCCAGTTCTTCAATAGTCGAGTTGATCGATTTGTTCCCCACTGCCTGCGAGGCAACCGGCTTGACCATACCCAAGGGGGTTGAAGGCAAAAGCCTGTTTCCTGTCTTGGAGAATCCAAAGACTACGGTTAAAGAGGCGGCTTTTTCTTTCGTTAGCAAAGGAACCTCGATGCGGACCTCGCAGTGGGCCTACATGAAATATGGCGACGGTTCCGAGGAGCTATACGACATGAAAAAGGATTCCAAACAGTTCGTGAACTTGGCCCAGTCCGCCGGACACGCCAAGGTGCTTGCGTCCCTCCGCAACCAATTTAAGAACGCCCGCAAGTGATACGGGAGGAATCCGTGGTTGTTTCCGCTGTGTGATCTTTACGTTGCGGTAGACAACGGACCCTTGGTCCTCTTGGCACATAACAGGCCACTTGGCCATTCCCTTTCTGGCCAGATCTTGGAATCTGATGATACGCTTGGCGATCGCTCACTTTCCTCGCATTGGAAATACATTAGTTAGTCTAAATGATTTCTTGGTTCCTATCCCACTTGCCAAGCTAGTATCGGAAACTAGGGTTTAAGTTTATGAAATCACATCTTAATCTCCTTTTTATTCTAACATCTTGTTCGACCTTCGTTGCACCAGCCGCGGGAATTCCGAAATGGGTAGACCTTTTTAACGGCAAGGACCTTGCCGGATGGGTTGACGTGAATACCTCGCCCGACACTTGGTACGTTAAGGACGGCATGTTGATCTGCAAAGGCAAGCCCATTGGGGTCATGCGGAGCGAGAAGCAGTACGAGAATTTCCTTTTGCACGTCGAATGGCGTCACATGGAACCGGGAGGTAATTCAGGAATCTTCGCTTGGAGCGATGCCTTGCCGTTCGGCAACCGATTGCCCAAGGGGCTGGAAATCCAGATGCTCGAATTGGACTGGGTCAAACTGCACACCCGCAAGGGCAAAGCTCCTCCTCCCATCGCTTACGTCCACGGCGAGCTCTTTGGAGCGGGTGGTCTCAAGGCGACTCCCGACAACCCGCGTGGCAGTCGCAGCAAGTCCCTCGAGAACCGATGCAAGGGCAGGGGAGAGTGGAACGTGTACGACGTCGTCTGCGTGGATGGGGTCGTCAAACTCTCGGTCAACGGCAAGTTCGTCAACGGCATTCGGAACGTCCAGTACAAGAAGGGGTATCTTTGCCTCGAGTCGGAAGGGGCCGAAATCCACTTTCGCAACCTGAAGATCATGGAACTCCCACCTGGAATCACTTCTCCCGAGCAAACCGCTCCTTTGGTGAAATGATTTTCCAAACAGCGCTTCGCAGAAAAACTTCTGTTTCTGTAGATTCTCTGGTTTGACCTCAATTACTTGCCGTCTAACTTGATCTTTATGAAGAAAATCCTCCATATCCTCCTGTTTACTATTTTTTTTTATGGCTGCGATTCTGAGCGGGAAAATGGTTCCAGTATCGACCATTCCGGTATGCCTTTGAGCAAGACCGGATCGACCGATTTCAATTCAACCGAACCCAAGATAGACCCGATTTCAGTGACCAATGTTCAAGGTGACGTATCACTTGCGACTAAAGACGCCAATGTCACTTCGTTAAGCGTTTCTTCAAAATTAGTCGAATCTCCTGTTCCCCCTGAATCTAAGGAATCTGACGACGCGCCGCTTGGTCTAACTGTTAAACCGGATTCTGAAGACGAGGGTGGCAGTAAGGAAAAACCGGTTAAGAAACCTGAAGCCACAGCTTCCGAAAAGACCGAGCCCGCAAAACGGGCACCTTCCTCTCCGCGTCCAAACTTTCCACAGACCGTTTTGGTCGGGAATCCTGGGAATGCACCTGATACTTCCGGGTACGGTGGGGTTCCCTATGTTTTTCGAATCGGTAAATTTGAAGTTACCAACGCCGAGTACTCTGAGTTTCTCAACTCGGCTGCGAAGAGAGATCCCTATCGCCTCTATGATCGCCGCATGTCAGGCGGTCATGGTGGCATTATACGTTCCGGAAGATCTGGTGAATATAGTTACGAGACTAAAGGTGATGATGGAGGTAAACCCGTTAGCTACTTGACTTGGGAGTCGTGCGCCCGATATGCCAACTGGTTGTCGAACGATGGAGGAGATGGCGATCTGCAGAATGGCGCTTACCAACTGAAAGGCGGAATCCAGCCAAAGGTGACCTTGCCTGATCATGCTGCTTTGGCCGCGGGCAAAGCAACCCATTGGGTCATTTCTAGTGAAAACGAATGGTATAAGGCGGCCTATTACGATCCGACTAAACCGGGAGGGGCGGGTTACTGGCCTTTTGCCGTAAGCGGCGATTCCGCACCGGCTTGCAACATCAATTCCAATCTTATTACTGCTGTGGGTTCATTCAAGGTGATCAGCCCATACGGCACCTATGACCAAAACGGAAACCTCTGGGAGTACAACGAGGCCCGCAACGGGAACAAGGTGGGCCTGCGTGGCGGTTCCTTTTTCATAAATGACCACGAGGGTTATCTTCGTTCTCAGACCCGTTACGAAGTTTTAAGCGCCAAATGGCCCAATTATGGTTTTCGGGTGGTTGCTCTTGGCGGGAATCCCAATGGAAACCCATCTCCTCCTCTCCAACCCAAGGCGACCCCCAAGTCGCATCCCGATACGGACGATTCTCCGAAACCATCACCTGAAGCAAAGGTTCCGCCTGTTCCTCTTCTCCCACCCCCTGTTCGCAGGGACAAGGTCAAGACCTATTACGTTAGCCAGTCCGATGGGAACGACGATTGGAATGGTGAAGCTTCGTTTGCAAAAGGCAATGCGGGACCTTGGAGGACCTTGGCTCGGGCATCGATTGAATATTTGCCCGGTGACGTCCTGCTCTTGAAGCGCGGTGACGTCTGGCACGAGGAATTTCGACCTAAGGGGAACGGTACGCCTGAACAACCGATTACCATCTCAGCCTATGGCAAGGGTTCAAAACCCGTGATCGATCGGGAGGATTACAACCAGGACCGCACGGGCATTCGCCTTTCCGATCAAGGTGGGTTCAAAATTGTGGGGATCGAATTCAACCGGTGCATGACTGGGATTTACGCGGACTATTCGGACAATGGCAAAGCCAGAGAGTTCCTCTGGATCGAAGACTGCTACTTTCATGATTCCCTGAAATACCAACACTACGAGGATTATCCCAAGCGAAAGATCGGGCTCGGCGTCTGTCTTTTTTCCCATGAGCGAGACAAGCGCATCGTGATGTCGGACATCACGGTGAAGAACTGCGTCTTTCGGAGATTGGCTTCCGGGTTTTGGACCAACAGTCCCGACAATTTCAACAAGAACGCCTCCTATGTCTACAACTTCAAGAACTTGGTCTTCGACAATTGTCTCTTCGAGGAGGGCTACCAATGGCAACAAGGTATTCGTGGTGTTGACACGGGAATCATGCGCAACTGCGTAACCCATGACATAGGTCGAGGCTTTCGCTCCTTTAACGGAGTAGCCGGTTCAATGTTTTTTCGGTGCAAGAACTGGGTGTTCGAGGACTGTGAATGGGGATTCGTTTCCATTGGCTTGGGTAGTGGAGATGGTCAAGCTTTCGATTTCGAGGGTAACTGCGACAACATGATCATGCGCAACTGCCTTTTTCATGACACCGATGGCCCTGGTTTCCTGCTGTGCTGCTACGCTTCGGATGGGCATGCCCATTCCGGAATCTTGATGGAGAATTGCGTGATCAACGGAAAGTCGAAACGCCCCATAGGTTTACCGCGATGCGCTATCGTGAACACCACGGACTGGAACGAGTCGACATGGAAAAAGTGTCGATTCTATCTATCCAAGGGCGAAGCCGTGATGCGGGTGATGGATCCCGAGAAGGACAAAAAAACGACCTTTGTCGATTGCCGCGTCAAAGATCTCGTGGCCGCTTGCAGTTCGGACAAGTTGTGGGGCAATCTTACTCAGTCGGAGGAGGATGCCGAAGGGTTTTGGATTCAACTGAACTTTGGCAAACCCACCGCGGTAAATGAGTTTCGGATCAAGGAGAAGAAGGGTTCTTCGATCTCTCGTTATCTAATCGAATTATGGGATATCGAGAATTCGACTTGGAGAAGTTGCTTCAATGGTCTTTCCATCGGAACAAAGTTCGTAGCTCCGATTGTCGAACGGAAGACGACCAAGGCCCGTTTGCGGGTCATCGGAGCCAAGGCCGGCCAACCGCAGATAACTGAGTTTGCCGCCTTCAAGGATCCGCTCGGCGAGGAATGGAACGTAAAGCGGGGTGACAATACCCCGAATCGGGTCGGCAAGAACCGAAAGGAATGGTTGGCCAGCCTAGCGGTTGTTCCTGTCGCTGCTGAGGAATCGAAGCAGGCCAAGCCAGTGGAGCGTGTCTTGGTATGGGACTTCAAGGCGTTGTTTGAGAAACCGAAGATCCATGAGACCAAGGAACGACACGCTAAGGGTTTGCGTTCCTTCTTTTACGAAGGAGTCGACTACAAGGGCAACCCGACCAAGGTCTTCGCCTACTATGGTGCCCCGAAAGGGAAGGCGCCCGATGATGGATGGCCGGCGGTGGTGTGCGCTCATGGCGGCGGTGGAACGGCCTATCCCGAGTGGGTGCGGTTTTGGAACAATAAAGGTTATGCGGCGATTGCGATGGACTTGGAAGGACACTTGCCCGGAGGGAAGTCTCATCAGGTCGAAGGTGATTTCCCCACTGGAGTGGGGCACCCTCATTCAGGTCCGTCGCGGATTGACTGGTTCGGCGACCGAGAGTTGCCCGACAATGAGCAATGGTTCTACCATGCCGTGGCCGACGTCATACGAGCCAACTCGTTGCTCCGTTCCTTTTCGGATATTAATTCCGAGAAAATCGGACTGACCGGCATTTCATGGGGGGGTACCGTTGCCAGTGCGGTGGCTGGGGTCGATTCAAGGTTTGCCTTTGCCATTCCAGTTTATGGTGGCGGCTTCATCCATCAGAGCGACAATGAGGGGTTGGCTCAGTGGTTTCCGCCGAAAAACATGACCGAGGCCCAGTTCAGTGACTACCGTGCCAAGTGGGATCCCTCGGCTCACCTGCCTCATGCAAAGATGCCCATGCTGTGGGTGACCTCGGTGGCCGACCCCGTCTTCCAAATCGATATCTTTGCCCAGTCAGTGCAAGCGGCCGGAGGCGACAGTCGCTTGTGCATGCGCCCCTGGATGATCCATGGCCACGGAAACGGGTGGAACGATGCCCCGGAAATCGGACAGTTTGCCGACAGTATCGTGAAGGGAGGACCCCCTCTGCCCAAGTTGCACCGCCCGGAAACCAAGCCCGACACCCGCATCGTGCATACCAAGTACGAAGGCAATGGCAAGTTCACCGAGGCATGGATCTATTACACGACCTCCAGCGGAAAATGGAAGAGCCGGAAATGGAATTTCATCCAGTGTTCCATTGGCGACAAGGAACTCGTCTCACAAAAGGCGCTTCCCCGAGCCGCCACAGCTTTCTTAGTCTATGTGTTTCGTGACAAGGGAGGCTATCGCGACAACCATGTCGCTTCCCATCTGGTCGAGTTTAAGAAATAAAACCATCAGGGAGAATTTCCCACATGAAACCAGTCAATCTGAAACGGGTATTGAGCATTTTTGGGTTACTGCTTGGCTGTCATGCATTCGCTGCATCTCAACCACCGAACATTGTACTGTTCCTGGTGGATGATATGGGCTGGCAGGACACCTCCGTGCCTTTTCATTCCGAACGCACGCCTTTCAACGACCACTTTCGGACACCGAACATGGAGCGGTTGGCCAAGCAGGGCGTGAAATTCACTCAGGCGTATGCTGCTGCCGTGTGTTCCCCGACCCGTACCTCCATCATGACCGGTCAGAATCCGATCCGCCACAAAGTAACCAACTGGACTCTCAACAAGAACGGAGAAACATCCGGTAAAACCGCCCGACTCCAGGCACCGGTCAATTGGAAACGCAATGGTCTGCAACCTGATGCCATTACATTGCCAAAACTCCTGCAAGGAGCCGGCTACTATACGATCCACGCGGGTAAAGCTCATTGGGGTGCCCACGACACACCCGGTTCCAATCCAAAGAATCTGGGATTTGACGCCAACATCGCAGGCCATGCCGCCGGTGGACCTGGCGGATGGTACGGCAAAACCAATTTCGGCAACAATTCCGACGGCACGCCAAAACGCCCTTGGGGTATTCCGGGACTCGAGCATTACTACGGCAAGGATATCCACCTCACCGACGCCACCACCATCGATACGCTCAAGGCCGTCGATACCGCCGTGGCGAAGGGCAAGCCCTTTTACCTCTACCTCGCCCACTACACAGTGCATGCGCCCATTCGCCCGCATCCACCATACGACGATAACTACAAGGGCAAGAAGTACGCAGGCACCAATATCCCGATCCCGAGCGTGGAGGTCAGCTACGCTTCCATGGTGGAAGGCATGGATGCCAGCCTCGGGCAGGTATTGGACAAACTCGACGAGCTCAAGGTCGCTGAGGATACCATCGTTATGTTTTCGTCGGACAACGGCGGGCTATCTTATGGAGCACGCGGTAAAACGCCGAGAAATACCGGGCGAAATACCCACTGCTGGCCATTGAAGGCGGGCAAAGGTTCAGCCTACGAAGGGGGGACACGTGTTCCCATGATCGTTTCATGGGCGCGGACGAATGCCGCAAACCCACGTCAGAAAAAGATTCCCATTGCGGCTGCCTCCATCTGTGACGCGCCGAATATTTGCGAAGACTACTATCCGACCCTTTGTAATTGGGCCGGTATCAGTGACCTGCTTGCAGGACGTGAAGACGTCGATGGACGAGACCTGACGGGCGACGTCACCGGCGAACCGCCAAAGATTACCCCACCGCTTCTCTTTCATTATCCGCATGTTTGGGGTCCGCGGGGCCCGGGATACGAACCGCACAGCAGTATTCGGTTCGGCGATTGGAAGGCCATCTACTTCTACCAGCCCCAGCGCTGGGAGCTCTACAACCTGAAGGACGATCTCGGTGAAGCAAAAAACCTCGCCAGCACTTCTCCCGAACGGCTCAAGGAACTATCCGACCGCATGAAAATCGAACATGATCGCCGAGGTGCCCAATACCCTGCCAACCGCGAAACCAAAAAGCCCGAACCGCCCGTCTGGCGCTGAGGGCAAAACTCTTTATTTTTTGCGGTTCCTGTAGTTCATCATCGTGTCCTTTGTGCCGACCATTCCCTTTTCGTCGGTGATGCCGTCAAAGACGATCGGCATGAAGGCTTCCGGTTTCTCTTCCAAGGCCCAGGCGATGCCCCGTATTAGTAGCAAGCGGTACATGGGATCATGGTAGGTATAGGTGAAATGCCCGGTGGTCGTCCCGAAGACTCGTCCTTTGCCTGAAGTATATGTCCAGAATGCCTGTCCCCGGGCTCCTTTTGAGCTGAGCACTTCTTCGAATGACTGATCTTCCGTGTTGGCCGGGGTGCCGACTGCCCCGATGACCTCGACCTTGTCTCGCTGGATCATGTTCCAGTACGATTCGTCATTGAAGCGCATGCTCTTGGGCAAGCCCGCGAAGACGGGATGCTTGGTGTTGAGGAAGAGCGGTTCCTTTCGACTGAACTTGCTCCAGCGGGAGTCTTTGTTGCCTTTCCAGGAGCACCCGATACAACCGGCCAACTTGTGGGCCCGGTCGATGGGCCGAATGATGCAGGACTCGTGAATGGACACCACGCCTCCGCCGTCGTCGACGAATTTCTGGTAGCTGGCGAACTGCTTGTCCGTGATGGCGGGTTGGTGGAGGAACTGGATCAACAGGTCCGCCTTGTCGAACTGGGCTTGAGTGGGAAACTGATAGGCTTCGTCCACGGAAACACGCGGAATCTTATTGAGCAAGGGCACGAACAATTCCTTGACCCGTATGTAGTCGTGTTCTCCCCCCCTGTGGTCTTCGGGGCCATAGAGCCAAAGAATGCGGACGTCCTTGCTGAGCGAGGCTTTCTCGAAATCGCCGGTCAATTGCAGGAGCTTTGCCTTGGGCACCGGTTGGTTCGGTTTGGCTGCCAGCAACGAAGTGAAGGCCAGTGCAAATAGAAGAGTGATCCAGTTTTTCATGGTATGATTCGTTGGAAAGTGGTTGTCCTAGTCTTCGCAAGAAAAGTCCATGCTAGGGGAAGTTTGGATGTTTCGGGATTGCTGCACGGAGGCAAGCCCAATCATTTTAACCTCTTTTGTAAATTCTCAAGACTAAGAAAATTCAGGTTTGAGCAGGAGTAGTAATATGTTAATTTGATTTTCAATGAACCGCAGGGAGTTTTTTAAGATGGGTGGGCTCACACTTGGAGCCATTTCTCCCTTGGGACTTTCTTTACCTCAAGTCTTGGCTAACGAAGCCTCCGGTTCGGGCAAGCAAATCAACGTCATCTTCATGTTCCTGCAGGGGGGAGCCAGTCAGCTCGACATGTATGACATGAAGCCTGATGCTCCCATTGAGGTTCGTGGGAAATATCATCCTATTTCAACGAATGTTCCCGGAATGCAGTTGAGCGACCAGCTGCCAAGGTTGAGCAAATGCGCCGACAAGTTTTCCCTTATTCGCTCGATGCATTCCTATGCTAACGACCATGGGGCGGGTGACGTCGACATCATGTGCGGAAGCCCTCGAGACAAAAACATGCAGGCTCCCGGTATCGGAGCCGTGTTGACGAAGCAGAAGAAACAATTGGCTCCGGTTCCTCCCTTCGTGCACTTGGGCGACATGAAACATCCTAGGCATAGCGCCCCTGGTTACGGTGGGTACCTCGGACATGCCTATGACCCTTTTCTCATTACTCAGGATGCCAATTTACCGAGCTTCTCGGTTAATACTTTCGATACGCCCGAGAACGTCAATCTTACGCGTTTTGGGGGGCGCAAAAGTTTGCTGCGTTCCTTGGACCTTTTT
>Ga0209667_1001376_pt1 | contig 17833 bp, 18 predicted proteins | sample SaaInlV_165m_DNA_2_FD_184682 | JGI IMG/M metagenome (GOLD analysis project Ga0209667, IMG submission 184682) | Marine microbial communities from expanding oxygen minimum zones in the Saanich Inlet - Saanich Inlet SI037_S3LV_125m_DNA (SPAdes)... | ecosystem: Environmental > Aquatic > Marine >... | reverse complement strand
ACATTGTTAAAAGTATTCCTCTAATCTTTAAATCTGGGTTCAAACTAACTTTAATTCTCTCAATTGTTTTCATAAGTTGCGTAAGTCCTTCAAGTGCAAAGAATTCTGTTTGAAGAGGAACCACAAGTGAGTGTGAAGATACTAATGCCATTACTGTTAATAAACTCAGTGATGGTGGGCAATCTATTAATATATAGTCATATAAAGACCCAGAATCATTTAAATAAGCGGTTAATTTAAGCTTTAAAATAAATGCTCTATTTCCATCATTTGCAGTTTCGACTTCTAGTCCTGACAAATCTACATTAGAACTAATCATATCAAGATTTTCAAATTCAGTTTTCTTTATAACTTCAGTAATTTCTTTTGATCCATTCAATACACCATAAATAGTGTCTGTTGAGTTATCTGTGTTAGATAATCCAAGACCTGTTGTTGCGTTTCCCTGTGGATCTAAATCAATAACTAGAATTTTTTTATTTTGTTGAGATAAACCTGCTGCAAGATTAATCACCGTTGTTGTTTTTCCGACCCCACCCTTTTGATTTATCACAGAAATAATTTGCATCTAATTTTTTGTAATTTTTTTTTTAATATTTTTAATATTTAAGATAAATGAATCCTCACTAGTTAAACTTTTTTTTTCTTCATACTCAAGATCCCAATTTTTCAAAGAATTTTGAAAAATATTTTTTCCTTTCCTTCCCATAAAAAAAATTAAATTTTTATATCTTGAAAAATTTTCATAAACTAAATCTAAAACAATTGGCATTGGTTTAAATGCTCTAGACATTATTGTTCCTGTTTCTATATTTCGTAAATCGAAAACATTTTTTTGTATTATTTCTGTTTTTAATTGTAATTTTTTAGATACTTCTTTTAAGAAAGTACTCTTATGATGACTTTTCTCATATAAATTAACTTTCATATTTTTTTTTATATTTTTTAATATAATTGCTATGATTATGCCTGGCATACCACCACCAGATCCTAAATCTGTGGTTGTATTTTGATTTAAATCAATAAAATCAATTATTTGCGCTGAATCTATAATATGGCGCTCTCTAATGATGCTATTTTTTGCTGTTTCTTGACTAATTATATTAATTTTTTTATTTTTTTCTATTACCATCGAAATAAAGGACTCAAAATCTAAATATGTTTCACGTGAAACATTTAAGTTATTGAGTCTATTATATGAATCTAAAATTTCTTGTTCCATTAAGCTATATGCTTAATAGACTTTCTTTTGACATGTGACAACAAAATATATACTGCTGCTGGAGTAATTCCGTCAATTCTCAGAGCTTGACCCATCGTTTTGGGTTTAATCTCATTAAATTTAGCTTTAACTTCGTTTGATAGTCCTGAAAGACTATCGTAGTTAATTTTTTCAGGTATCATCAAATTTTCATCTCTTTTAAAAGCTAAAATATCAGCTTTTTGTTTTTTTAAATATCCTCTATAATGGGCATTAATTTCTATTTGTTCATCTATTTCTTCATCAAAACTTGGTATTTCAGACCATATTTCTCTAATTTTTTTCATATCAACCCCTTTTTGGGTTAATATTTCATTCGAAGACCTTAGAACACCATCTTTAGCAATTTTAATACCAAAATACTCAGCTTTAGATGGTGAAATAGTTGATTCTTGCATTTTTTTAATAATATTATCTATTTTTTTATACTTATCCTCATATAAATTTTTTCTATTCTCTCCAATTAAACCTATGGAAATACCTTTGTTTGTGAGTCTTTGGTCAGCATTATCTGACCTTAAACTTAACCTATATTCAGCTCTTGAGGTAAACATTCTATAAGGTTCAGCTACACCTTTAGTAACAAGATCATCTATCATCACACCAATATAAGCATCTGATCTATCTAAAATGAATGGTTCTGATTTTTTGAAAGACAAAGCTGCATTAATTCCAGCTATAAGACCTTGAGCAGCTGCCTCCTCATAACCTGTGGTTCCATTAATTTGCCCTGCAAGATATAAGCTGTTAATTTTTTTAGTTTCAAGAGTTAAAAACAGCTCCCTAGGGTCAATATAGTCATATTCTATCGCGTATCCAGGTCTAATAATTTTTACATTTTCTAAACCACTGATATTATTACATATTTCTTGTTGTACTTCACTGGGTAATGATGTTGATATGCCATTTGGGTAAATTGTATGGTCATTTAGCCCTTCTGGCTCTAAAAATATCTGGTGTCGACCCTTATCAGCAAATTTTACTATTTTGTCTTCTATAGATGGACAATATCTTGGTCCAACACCTTGTATGCTACCAGAGTACATGGCGCTCTTGGATAAATTTTTTTCAATAATTTTATGAACCTTATCGTTAGTATAAGTCATTCGACATGAAACTTGTTTGTTAATATTTTTTTTTGTTAAGAAAGAAAAAAAATAAGGATCATCATCTGCAAACTGTTCTTCTAAATTTTCATAATTAATTGTTCTTGAATCAAGTCGAGGAGGGGTTCCTGTTTTTAATCTTCCTATTTTAAAATTATATTTTTCTAATTGTTCACTTAGTCCTGTTGAAGGTTTCTCATCATACCTTCCAGCTGGTGTTCTTTCATCACCTATATGTATCAAACCATTTAAAAAAGTGCCTGTTGTTAGTATTAGCTTAGAACATAAAACTTTTTTGCCTTCTTTAGTTATAAAGCCAGTTATTGTATTTTTATCAAAAATAAACTTTGTTACAGGATCAGAAAAAATGCTTAAATTACAATAGTTTGCAAGTTTTTCTTGCATATATTTACGGTATAATGATCTGTCTGATTGAGTTCTTGGTCCTCTTACAGCTGGACCTCTACTTCTGTTTAATAATCTAAATTGTATACCTGATTTATCTGCAACTTCACCCATAACACCATCAAGAGCATCTATTTCTCTTACTAAATGACCTTTACCCAAACCACCTATTGCTGGGTTACATGACATCTCTCCAATTGTTTCTATCTTATGAGTAAACAAAGCAGTGTTAACACCTAGTCGCGCAGAAGCTGCGGCAGCTTCACAGCCTGCATGGCCACCACCTATTACCACAACATCAAATGATAAATCATTTTTCATAAACTAAATTTATAACTGATTATTATATTTACAAGGCACGTATAATTTTGCCTATATAAGCTTTAATTATCAACATTTTTAAGTAAAAAAAGGCTTAAAAACAAGGAAAATAGCTTATTATTTACCTATACAGAAATCGTTGAAAATACTACCTAATATCTCCTCAACATCAACTTTTCCAACAATCATACCAAGATGTCTAGTAGCCAACCTTAAATCTTCTGCAGCTTTATCAAAATCTTCAACTTCATTTTTTTTATTAAAATTTTTAAGATGCTCTAAACATTGTTCAAGATGTTGTCTGTGTCTTTCTCTAGTAATTAAAATATCATCACTTGTTATAAATTTATTTTTTAAATTATTTTTTATTTTTAAAATCAATTCATCAATATTTAAATTTTCTTTAATTGAAATGAATACATAATTTAATTTTTTAATCTCAGGATCAATATCTCCCTCCAAAAGATCTGATTTATTTATTACCAAAATTGCGTTTTCATCCAATAAGCCCTTCAAAACATCAGTAAATTCAAGGTTTTTGGCATCAACAACTACCAACTTCAAATCAGCTTCTTCTGCTCTATTTAAAGATAATTTGATACCTTTCTTTTCAATTTCATTTTTAGACTCTCTTATACCAGCAGTGTCAGAAACAATTACTGGATAGCCATCTATGTTAAGATGTGTTTCAATCACATCTCTTGTTGTTCCTGCAATCTCTGAAACTATTGCAACATCTCTATTAGATAAATGATTTAGGAGACTAGATTTACCCGCATTGGTAGGTCCAAGAATTGCTATCTTGAAACCTTCTCTAATTCTTTCTCCAACTTTTTGATCATCTAAAATTTTTTCAATATTTGTTAAAACTTCATCTGAGTTTTTTTTAATTTCTTTTAAAATATCGTTCGGTAAATCTTCATCTGGAAAATCTATTTTAGCTTCAACATGTGATAATATTTTTAAAAGTTTTTCTCTTAAAAAATTAAATTGGTCAGCAGATCTTCCGTTCATTATTTTTATCGCTTGCTGTCTTTGAATTTCAGTTTCAGAGGAAATTAAATCTGCAATGCTCTCTGCCTTAAGTAAATTTATTTTCCCATTTTGAAATGCGAGTTTTGTAAACTCACCTGGTTCTGCTAAGCGACAATTTTCAATATTTGAAATAGAGGAGTGTAGAGCATCAATTACAGCCTTGCTTCCGTGTACCTGTATTTCAGCCATATCCTCTCCTGTGTAGCTCTCAGGCCCAGGAAACCATAGTATTATACCTTCATCAATTAGCTCAGAAGTGTTGATTTTGTTGATTTTTCTTAGTGTTGCAAACCTTGGCTTAGGTACATCACGACCAGTCAATAACTTAATAACTTTTGAAGTTTCTTTTCCTGAAATTCTTACAACTCCAATTCCTGAAATTCCAGGGCCAGTTGATAAAGCATATATGGTCATAATTTAGAAATATATTTATTATAACAATTATTGATATACTTTTTTAGCAACAAAAAAAATGGAAAATAAAGAAGAAATATTAAATAAAGCAAAACAGCTTCACCAAAAAGGACAAATTAAAGAAGCTCAAAAATTATATCTAGAATTAATTAGAGATAATAATAATGATGTAAAATTAAACTTTTTAATTGGAACCTCATTTTTGCAATTAAAAAATTATCAACAAGCTATAAGTTATTTAAATAATTCAATTAAAATAGATCCTAATATTCCACACATTTATAATAGTCGAGGCATAGTTCACTCTAAAACTAAAGAATTTCAAAATGCCATTAATGACTTTAATAAAGCAATTCTTCTTAAAAAGGATTTTTTAGAAGCATATCTTAACAAAGGTATTGTTCTAAAAAATATCAAAAAATTTGAGGAAAGTTTTAAATGCTTTAATGAATGTTTAAAAATCGACTCTCAAAACCCTAAAGTTTATTTTAATTTAGGAAATTTATTTACTGAATTTGGAAAATATCAAGAAGCAAAAAATGCTTATGACAAGGCAATATTTTTTAATAATAAATTCGCAGAAGCATATGATGGAAGAGGAGATGTAATGCGAGAATTATCAAAGATAAATCAAGATGACAAATATTTTGAACTATCCATAAAAGATTCGGAAGAGGCTTACAGGATTAATGAAAACTTAGATTATCTTTTTGGGAAAATAGTTCATTCAAAAATGCATTTAAACGACTGGAGTAATTTTAATAAACAACTTCAAATAATTACTGATGGATTAAAAATTAATAAAAAAATTATCGTCCCATTCCCATTTCTTTCATTAATAGATGATCCTCAAAAGCATAAAGATAATTCAATACTTTTTGCAAAAAATTTTGTTCCAATTCTTTCAAATAACTTAAAAAAAAAAATAATAGACAATAGTAAAATAAAAATAGGATATTTTTCAGCTGATTTAAATGCACATGCAGTATCACAACTGATACATAAAATGTTTAGAATACATGATAAAAAAAAATTTCAGATCTATTGTTATGCATTTGGTTTAAAAGAAAAAGATGAGGTGCATAAAAATATAGAAAAAAATGTTGATTTTTACAGAGATATCAGAGATATCGCCGATCATGAAGCAGCGCTTGTCGCTCGAGAAGATGAAATTGATATAGCCATAGATTTACAGGGATATACTGGCAAGCAACGCTCTGGAATTTTTGCCAATAGAGCTGCACCCATTCAAATTAACTACCTTGGTTATCCAGGGACTATGGGTGCAAAATTTATAGATTACATTATAGCTGATGAAAATCTTATTCCTAAAAAAAATCAAAAATTTTATTCTGAAAAAATTATATATATGCCTGATAGTTATCAAGTACAAGATGATGAACTAAAAGCTGCAGAAATAACACCTTCGAAAACCAAATTAGGTCTACCTGAGGACTGTTTTATTTTTTGTGCAATTAATAATAATTATAAAATATTACCAGAAGTATTTAATTCATGGATGAAGATATTAGAAAAAGTTGAACAAAGTGTTCTTTGGCTCTTAGATACTAATGAGTTGGCTAAAAATAATTTACTTAGAGAAACTGAATTAAGAAAAATAAGTAGTGATAGAATAGTTTTTGCAAAAAAAACCTCTTATGATATCTACCTATCTCAATTTCAACATGCAGACTTATTTCTTGACACTTTTGTATACAATGCGGGTGCTACAGCAAGTAACGCGCTCTGGATGGGGGTACCAGTATTAACTAAAATAGGACAAAGTTATTCTTCTAGAATGGCCTCAAGTCTTTTGCACTCAATTGGTTTACCTGAATTAATTACCAATAGTCCAGAGGCTTATGAAAAATTAGCTGTTGAGTTAGCGACTAATACTAATAAATTAAGTACCATTAAACTTAAGTTAAAAGAAAATCGACTTCAAAAGGCTCTATTCAATACCGAAATATTTACTCGTAATTTTGAAGAAGGCTTACAAAAAGTTTATAAAAATTATTTGGAAAAAAATGAGCCAAAAAATATATTTATTAAAGAAAAAATTTAAATAATTAAGCTGGTTTATTCATTGAGTTGAAGAACTCAGCATTATTTTTAGTGTCTTTTAATTTTGAATTAATAAATTCAATTGCATCCATTGTTCCCATTGGTGCAATTATTCTTCTTAATACATTCATTTTTTGAAGGTCGTTTTTATCAAATAACAACTCTTCTCTTCTAGTTCCAGATTTTGTTATATCGATTGCTGGATAAATTCTCTTATCAGCAATTTTTCTATCAAGAACTGTCTCACTATTACCTGTACCTTTAAATTCCTCAAAAATTACTTCATCCATTCGACTACCAGTATCAATTAATGCAGTTGAAATAATTGTTAATGAGCCACCTTCTTCAATATTTCTTGCGGCACCAAAAAACCTTTTTGGTCTCTGAAGTGCATTAGCATCTACACCACCTGTTAAAACTTTACCTGAGCTTGGTATAACTGCATTATAAGCTCTTCCCAATCTTGTTATTGAATCTAACAAAATAACTACATCTTTTTTATGTTCTGTTAATCTTTTTGCTTTTTCAATAACCATTTCTGCTACAGCCACGTGCCTTTGAGCTGGTTCATCAAAAGTAGAGCTTATAACTTCACCCTTAACAGTTCTTTGCATATCCGTAACTTCCTCAGGTCTTTCATCAATTAGCAAAACCATTAAATAACTTTTTGGATAATTTTTGGCAATTGAGTTGGCAATACTTTGTAAGATCATTGTTTTTCCAGCTTTTGGAGGTGAAATAATTATTGATCTTTGACCTTTCCCAATAGGACTGACAAGGTCAATAAGTCTTGGGGTTAAGTCAGGTTTTTTTTCAACTTTTGTAGTTTCAACTTCCATTATCATTTGTTGGTCTGGATAAAGTGGAGTTAAATTATCAAATGCAATTTTGTGTCTAGCCTTTTCAGGCTCTTCAAAATTAATTTTACTAACTTGAAGTAGTGCAAAATATCTTTCACCTTCTTTAGGTGCTCTTACTGGTCCCTCAACTGTGTCACCAGTTCTTAATCCAAACTTTCTAATCTGACTTGGGCTCACATAAATATCATCTGGTCCAGGCAAATAATTTGACTCCATCGCTCTTAAAAAACCAAAACCGTCTTGCAATAATTGCAAAACACCAGCGCCTGTTATCTCTTCTTTTTCTGCAACTTTTTTCAAAATTGCAAAAAGAATTTCTTGTTTTCTTAATGTACTTGCGTTTTCAATACCCAATTCTTCAGCTTGCGTGATGAGTTGTTCAGATGATTTTAATTTTAACTCTTGGATGTTCATGATTTAAATTTTAAAAGGACTTTAAAGATAAGACATATATATATGCTACGATTGTTATTTCAACCCTAGATTGGCTTAAAAATGACAAGAAATACTACTAAAATGAGCACCAGCGTTGGAATTTCATTAATTACTCTGAAAAATTTTGAAGATTTATCATTAGAATTGTTTTTTAAAGATAAAAGGCATTTACCAAGATAATCATTATAAGCTGATAATAGAATAACTAGGACTATTTTGATTTGCATCCATAATTGAGAAAATATTTCTATTCCATTTAAATAAATTAAAATTAATCCAAAGATCCAAGTAAAAATCATTGCTGGACGCATTATGTAATAAAAAAGTTTTCTTTCCATAACTTCAAATATATCAGTAGCTTCTTTTTTTTCTTTGTTCTCAACATGATAAACAAAAATTCTTGGAAGATACAAAAGACCAGCCATCCATGAAACAACGGCTATTAAGTGTAAGCTTTTAAATAATAAATAACTATTCATAATTTAAACACGGACATTTAACAAATTGGTTTGGGCATTGTGTCTTTGGAGGAAAAAGTTCTCCATTAAAATTATAATCCTGTTTTTTAATAATTAAATCAGACATGGCTTTTATATAATTTTCATTAGTACCTAAGGCTGGAACTCTTGTATAATTTTTACATCCGTTTTTATCTGCTAATTCTTTATATTCTATATCTAGTTCGACTAGTGTTTCTGAGTGTTCTGATACAAATGCTATGGGCACTAACACAATGTGTTTCCCTAACTTTGAATTTTCTACAATTATATCTTCTGTAGATGGACCAATCCATTTTAAAGGTCCTACGCGACTTTGATAGCTTAATATCCAATCTAAATTTTCGATATTTATAGATTTAACAATTTTATCTACCGACTGTTCAACTTGCCACTGATAGGGATCACCTTTTTTTATATTTTTTTCTGGCAAACCGTGTGCAGAAAATATTAATTTAAAATTTTTTAGATTATTTATCTTTTTAATTATCTCCTCCTTATGTGCCAAAACAAAATTTTCATCAGCTGGATAACAACAGATGGTGCTTGTTTTAATTTTAATATTATTTTTCTTACAAATATCTTTCCATTCTTTTATTGATGATCCTGATGTTGCTGCTGAATATTGTGGGTATAAAGGCATTAAAATAATTTCATCTGGATTGAAATCTCTTACATAATTTACAATTTCTTCTGCTCTTGGGTGCCAGCACCTCATAACAATAAAACATTTATATTCTGAATTTTGATCGTCATTATTTAGTTTTAATTCTAGGGCTTTAGATTGTTCTTTCGTTAATTTTAAAATAGGAGATGAACCACCAAGTTCTTGATATATTTTTTTAGCTGTTGGTGCTCTTCTATTAGATATTAGCTTTGCCAAAGGATATCTAAAAAGGGTTGGTAAATTTAATATTGCTGGGTCGTTAAATAAATTGAATAAAAAAGGCTTAACATTTTCTAATTTATCGGGGCCACCTAAATTAAAAAGAATTACTGCTTTTTTCATTTATAGTCCTTTACAGTATTAACTAAGTATTCAAACATATTGGGATCCGTTTCAGGTAAAACCCCATGCCCTAAATTAAAGATATAAGGATGATCTTTAAAAATATCTAAATATTTTGTTGCTTCTTTTTTAAGCGTTTGTTTATCTAAAAGCAGTATTTTAGGATCAAGCCCACCTTGAACTGGAATCTTTATATCTTTTAAAATTTTTTTTGGATCAACATTATAATCAATACCAACTGCATCTGGTTTTATAATTTCACAAAATTCTTTATAATTTTTAATTTCTCTTGGAAAACAAATAACAGGTGTATTCAAACTTTTAACATAATTAACCAAATTAAGGGTGGGCGAATAAATATAATTGGGTAAATCTTTTTCTTCTAACAATCCTGCCCAACTATCAAATATTTGTATTACATTTGCGCCACTATCAATTTGATTTTTAATATGTATTTTTAAGAACTTATCTAAAATTAATAAAAGTCTATTTATTAAAAAATTATCTTTAAAGAAATCTTTTTTAAGACTTTTTTTAGGAGACTGTTGATTAATAATATAAACCAATAAAGTCCAGGGCGCACCCACAAAACCTATTGTGTTTTTATTTTTTATTAAATCGTTTGTGCTTACTTTTTTTATCGCTTTATAAACTGGATAAATTTTTTGGACAAAATCAACTTCATCTAATTTAGACATTTCATCAATATTAACTTCGCCCAATTTAGGTCCAAAACCTTTTTCAAATTCAACTTTTTGGTTTAATCCATATGGCAACATTAAAATATCTGAAAAAATTATAGCAGCATCTAAATCAAATCTTCTAATCGGCTGTAAAGTTATTTCTGATGATAAGTCTTCATTTAAACATAAATTTATAAAATTAGGATTCAATTTTCGTATTTCTCTAAATTCTGGTAAATATCTCCCTGCTTGCCTCATTATCCATATAGGATTTATATTGGTATCTTTTTTTATTATTACTTTGTGGAGTGGTGTCATATTAAAATAATATATATAATTATTGTATTAGTATTATGTAATGTGAATAATGATGATAAATATTTATTAACACTATGTTAACAGTTTAATAACATCTTAAAGTTAATATCATTAGGTAAATTGTAGCTTTTTACTATTTTATTAAGAATAGTGTATAATTTTGTTGGAGTGTTTATTATTGTTAATAAAAGCCTTATTTTACAGCAATAATTATACAATATTTAAATTGAGTAATTTAATTAAAATAATACAAATTTATTAACAATTTATTCATGAGTAATACATATCAAATATATCTAATTTCTGATTCAACTGGAGAAACCCTTGATAGAATCTTTCTAGCTTTAAAAGCACAATTTAAAAATATTGAATATAAAGTGCACTCCTGTTCTTTTACGAGAACAGAAAATCAAATTCTAAAAATTTTAGAGGATGCAAAAAAAAACGATAACCCAGTTATATTGTACACCATTGTAGATAATAATTTAGCAAAATACCTGGCCAACGCAAGTGATGATAAAAAAATTCCTTGTTTTGGTGTCTTAGGAAATTTAATTTTAAACTTTTCCAAAATCCTGAATCAAAAAGCATCTCACGAACCAAGTGGACAACATGTGCTTAACGAAGAATATTATGAAAGAATTGAAGCAATACAATTTACAATGAATCATGATGATGGAAATTTACCTAATGAAATTGAAAAATCAGATATTATTTTGGTTGGTGTGAGTAGAACCAGCAAAACCCCAACATCCATTTATCTTGCAAACAAAGGATTTAAAACATCAAACATACCGCTGGTAAATGAAAATTCATTACCAGAAAAACTCAGATTTAATCCCCAGATAACTTGTGTAATTGGTTTAAACACAGAACCAGAAAGATTAGTTGATATAAGAAAAAACCGAATGAATTCTTTGAGAGAAACAGAAAACAAAAATTATACTGATATAGAAAATATAAGAAAAGAAATTTTAGATGCTAAAAAAACTTTTAAAAAATATAACTGGCCATCTGTAGATGTTACAAGAAAGTCAGTTGAGGAAACAGCGGCTTCGATAATAAAAATACACGAAATATATTTAAACAATGCCAAATAAGATTATACTTGCTTCTAAAAGTAAGGTTAGAAAAGAAATTTTAGATAAACATAATATACATAGTCAAGTTGAGCCATCAAATGTTGATGAAGATTTAGTAAAAGAAAGTTTATTAAAAGAGAAAGCTTCACCATCGATTATATCAAAAAATCTAGCAGAACTTAAAGCTAATAAAGTCAGTTTAAAATTAACAAATCAAATGGTTTTAGGGGCTGACAGCGTGATAGATTTAGAGGGTGAGCTAATATCTAAACCGGAAAATAGAAAAGAAGCTTTCACGATTTTAAAAAAGCTAAATGGAAAAAAACATTATTTAGTAAGTTCTGTTTGTATCTCAAAAAATGGCACCATGATATGGAACTATACTGATAAAGCATCATTAACTATGAAAAATTTTTCTGATCGAGATTTAGAATTATATTTAAAAAAAATTACAGACAAAGCTTTGTATTCTTATAATGTTTATCAAATTGAAGGAGAGGGGAGAAATTTATTTGAAAATATTGAAGGAGACGAAGATACCATAATGGGTCTACCAATTAAAAAAATCAAAGAATATTTAGTTTCGGTAAAATGAAAAATTATTTAGTTATAGGAAATCCTATTGAACATTCTCTATCACCAAAATTACACAATTATTGGATTCAGACTAATAATATAAATGCAAAATATGAAAAACAAAAATTAAAAGAAAATGAAATCGAAAACATAATTTTAAAAGTCAAAAAGAAAAAAATACATGGAATTAATGTTACAGTACCCTTTAAAAAAAAAGTTATTTCTTTCTTAGATCATCTAAGTGAAGAAGCCAACAAAACACAATCAGTTAATACTATTTATCTAAAAGATGATAAAGTTGTTGGGCACAATACAGACATAGAAGGATTTGAATTAAGTATTAAAAATTTGAAATATAATATTATAGGTAAAAAAGTTATGATACTTGGCGCTGGTGGGGTTGTGCCATCTATTATTTTAGCTTTAAACAATATGAAAGTTTCTGAAATAATCATTAGTAATAGAACCAAAAAAAAAGCTGAAGAGCTAAAAAATTATTTTAAAAATTTAAAAATAGTAGATTGGGGTGAAATACCCAAGTTTGATGTAATAATTAATGCAACAAGCGTGGGGCTTAACAAAAATGATGAAATGAATTTAGATTTTTCTAATGTCGGTAAAGATAAATTATTTTATGATGTTATCTATAACCCTAAAGAAACTAATTTTTTAAAAATAGGTAAAAAATTGGGCAATGAAATAGCAAATGGTAAATTAATGTTTGTTTATCAAGCATTATTAGCTTTTAACTTATGGCACGACATACAGCCAAAAATAAATGAAGATGTAATTAATATTTTAGAACAATGATCAGAATTGGAGTCTTGGGAGATATAGGGTCAGGTAAAAGCTATGTTGCCAAAGAATTTGGTTACCCAGTTTTTAATGCAGATATTGAAGTTAACAAATTATATAAAAAAAATAAAACTATTTATATAAAATTAAAGAACAGATTGCCCAAATATATACATTCTTTTCCGATTGATAAAAAAGAAATTTCTGGTGCAATATTAAATAATAAAAATAATTTAAAAAAAATTGTTAAAATAGTCCACCAAGAAGTAACAAAAAAACTGAATATTTTTTTAGAAAAAAATAAAAAAAAAAAAATTGTAATTCTTGATATTCCACTTTTATTAGAAAATAAAATTAATCAAAAAAAAGATGTTTTAATATTTATTCAATCTAAAAAAAAAGATATATATAAAATATTAAAAAAAAGAGATAATTTTAATCAAAAACTTTTGAATTTATTTGAAAGCATTCAATATTCATCAAATTACAAAAAGAAAAAATCAAAATTTATTATTAAAAACAATTTTACAAAAAAAGGTGTTAAAAAAGAAATAAAAAACATTTTAAAAAATATTTAATAAATGAAAGAGATTGTATTAGATACAGAGACAACAGGAATTTCAATAAAAGAAGGTCATAGAATTGTTGAAATAGGTTGTGTTGAACTAAACGATCTGATTCCAACCAAAAAAAAATTTCATTGCTACTTAAATCCCGAAAGAAAAGTTTCTGAAAAAGCTTTAGAAGTACATGGATATACAGATGAATTCTTATCTAAACAAAAAAAATTTAGTGAAGTGGGCGAAGAATTTTTGGATTTTATTAAAGATAAGAGACTGATAATCCATAATGCAGAATTTGATCTTGGTCATCTTAATAATGAACTTTCTTTATTAGGAAAAAAAAAAATAACTAATGAAATAATTGATACCTTGGTCTTGGCTAGAGATAAATTCCCAGGTTCACCAGCTAGCCTAGATGCACTTTGTAAAAGATATAGAGTAGATAATTCGAAAAGAACTAACCACACAGCACTAATTGACTGTGATTTGCTTGCAAAAGTATACATTAATTTAATTGACCAAAAAGAACCCACTCTTAATTTTCAAAATCAAGACTTCCAAATCAAGGCAAAAAATAATATTGAAACTGAATATTTTAAAAAAGTAATTTCACCTAGTGCCGATGAGCTCAAGAAACACAAAGAATATTTGAGAAGTAATTTAAAAAAAAATTTTTTTAATTAAATTTGTTATTGTACAGAGTTTCAAAATCTACTTTTTTTTCAAATTTGATCCCTTGAAAACCAGAATTGTGTAGGAGATCCAAAAGGGACTTCTCTAAATCAGGATAAATTTTAATTTGTACATCACACAATATAATTCTTTCCAATTCTTTCTTATCTTCTATTTCTTCATCTATTCTAATTATTGTGGAGTAAATTATCTCAAAATATGATTTTTTATCACCCTCTTCCTTATCTTCAAATTTCAAGTTAGTGTTAATCTCAATGAGCTTATTTTTCAAAGGTTTTGAAGTTATGTCTATCCCAAGTTGATATTTTGCAATTCTGTCTTTTACAAATAGATATGTTTCTATGTCTTTAGTTTCACTAGACATATCTTTTATATATTTGCCTAAAATTTTATATTTTTGTGTCATCGTCGTCTTCTATATCTTTAAAGTCTCCATCTATAAAATTGTTTTTTTTAGTCTCTTTATGTTTAAATTTGTTTGAAAGTATACTAAAAAAAAATCTTCGACTTATTGGAAAAATTAGTAAAAATCCTAAAATATCAGTTGCAAATCCAGGTATAATTAAAAGTAATGCTGCAAATGCAATTGCAGCTCCTGATATCATCTCATATGTCGGTGGTTCATTTTTGCTTAATTGTATAAATCCAGACCTTAGAGTATTTAAACCCTCATACTTAGCATAATAAATCCCAACTATTGCTGTAGTAAAAATTAGTAAAATTGTGGTAATAGCTCCTATTTGAGAGCCTATTTTAATTAAAAGATAAATTTCGATTGCTGGGACTAATAATATTGATAATAAAATTGGGTTCATTTGTCTTTAATCTAAATTGCTAGTTGAAATTAATCAACATAGTAATTATTATAAGATCATGAGTTACAGCTTCGAATACATCGATATAATTTTATTAGCAATGATTGCTGGGTTTATTTTTTTACGATTAAGAGGAATTCTTGGAAAAAGAACTGGTTTTGAAGGTAAAGCGCCCCCACAATTTGAAGAGGTTATAAATAAGGTGAAGACAGATAAGGTCCATAAAATAAATGAAAACTTTGACGATGTTGCACAAAAAGAATTTTTAAAAGGTGCAAAAATTGCTTATGAAACAATTATTACAGATTTTAGTGATAATGATAATAAGATAATTGCAAGTAGGCCGCTTATTAATAAGGATATTTTTAACCAATTTAATGACGCATTAAAAGCAAGAAGTAAAAGAGGCCACTATGCAGAAATTACTTTTATTGGTATTAACTCAGCAACTATTAAAGAACATAAAAAAATTGATAAAATCTTAAATGTAACTGTAGATTTTGTTGCAGAAGTAATTACTTGTATTAAAGATAAAGATAAAAAGATTGTATCTGGGGACCCAGAAAAAATAAAAAAAATTTATGATACATGGATTTTTTCAAGAGATGTGACATCATCAAATCCTAATTGGCAACTAGTAAATATACTTACTTAATTGAGCAACAATCTTCCAGATAAAGATAAAAGAGATTGGCAAGATTTTATTTCTAGTAAAGATAAGCTACCCAACAAAGATGGTAAACATCAAAAAAAAACAAAACTTAAGATCAGATCAATAGATTTACATGGATATACATTAGATCAAGCTAATAAAACTATTGAAGAATTTATCCAAAAATCTTACTCAGAAAAAATAAACAAGTTAATAGTAGTAACTGGCAAAGGTCTACATTCTCAAAATGAAAAAGATCCTTATGTTTCAAAAGATCTAAGTATTTTAAAATATTCTGTTCCTGAATTTATCTCAAAAAATAAAAGTTTAATGAACTTAGTTTATGAAATGCAGGATGCTAAAATAGAGGATGGTGGAAGTGGAGCCTTTTATATTTTTCTTAAAAAAAAAAAAACTTAGGACTTATTTTAGGCTTTTTTTATTTAATTTTTTATTTTAAAATAGCATAATTGACTATGATTTTTTGGTTAGCTTCATATCCCAAGAGTGGAAATACATTATTAAGGTCAATCTTGGGATCTTATTTTTTTTCTCAAGATGGTGATTTTAGTTTTAATAATCTTTACAAAATTAGTCAATTCCCCACTCAAAATCAATTTACAAAACTAGGAATAGATATAAATAATGATGAAGAAGTTTTTAAAAATTTTATAAAAGCGCAAGAATTACTTAATTTTGAAAATAGAAATTTAAAATTTTTTAAAACTCACAGTAGTTTATGTAAAATGCACGGTTGTAATTTTACTGATTTACGAAACTCTCTTGCTGTAATTTATATAGTGAGGGACCCAAGAAATGTTGTGTCATCCTTTGCTTACCACTATAGCTTAAATATAGATAAAGCTACTGATACCATGATAGATAAGATGAATTTTCAAATTAAAAATAATGGGACATGTACATCATTTTTAGGCTCATGGGATTTCAGCTATAATTCTTGGAAAAAATTTAATGAAAAAGGTAGATATTTATTGGTTAAATACGAGGATTTAGTGAGTAGAAAAAAAACAACTTTAATTAAAGTGTTTAAATTTTTAAAGGAATTAGGTGTTTTAAGAAATGATTTGGATATGGTTAAGTTAAATAAAGTAATAAAATCAACAGAGTTTGAACAAATGAAAAAATTAGAAAAAAAAAATACTTTTCACGAGAGTATTATTGATAAAAAGACTGGAATTAGAAAAGATTTTTTTAACCTTGGACCTAAAAATGTTTGGCAAAAAAATTTAGATGAAAAAAATAGGTTAAAAATTGAAAAAGCATTTGAAAAAGAAATGAAGGAGTTAAATTACTTGTAACTTATTAGAGAATAAATTTTGATAAATCTGTATCTTTTACTAAGTTATCTAAATTTTTATTTATATACTCTTTATTAATTATAATTTTTTCACCCGACCTATCAGCTGCAGTAAAACTTATATCATCTAGAATTTTTTCAATTATCGTATGTAATCTTCGGGCGCCAATATTTTCAACAGTTGTATTTACTTCAGAGGCGATATTTGCAATTGTATCTATACCATCATCTGAAAACTCAAGGTCTACATTTTCTGTTTTCAAAAGTGCCACGTATTGCTTAATCAAACTAAAATCTGGCTCTCTTAAAATTCTCTTAAAATCATCACTAGTCAATGCTTCTAACTCAACTCTAATAGGTAGTCTTCCTTGTAGCTCAGGTAATAAGTCTGATGGTTTTGCTAGTTGAAACGCACCAGAGGCAATAAACAAAATATGATCTGTTTTAATAGGGCCATGCTTTGTATTAACTGTAGTTCCTTCAATCAAAGGTAATAAATCCCTTTGAACACCTTCACGAGAAACATCTCCTCCAACCCTGTCAGTTCTTGCAGAAATTTTATCAATTTCATCTAAAAATACTATTCCATTATTTTCAGTAGACAGTTTTGCAGCTTTAATAATTCTATCTTGTTCAATTAACTTATCAGACTCGTCGTTGATTAAAATTTCATGAGACTCTTTTACTGACATCTTTTTCTTTACTTCTTTATTACCCATAGATTTTCCAAGCATTTCACCAATGTTAATCATGCCAACATTCGCTCCAGGCATTCCAGGGATTTCAAAAGAAGTGTTGCCTGATCCTGTATCATTAACAGCTATTTCTATTTCATTGTTATCAAGATCTCCATTTCGAAGTCTTTTTCTGAAACTTTCTCTAGTCGCAAGGCTTGCTTTTTTACCAACTAATGCATCTAAAACTTTTTCTT
>Ga0209667_1001364_pt1 | contig 17905 bp, 8 predicted proteins | sample SaaInlV_165m_DNA_2_FD_184682 | JGI IMG/M metagenome (GOLD analysis project Ga0209667, IMG submission 184682) | Marine microbial communities from expanding oxygen minimum zones in the Saanich Inlet - Saanich Inlet SI037_S3LV_125m_DNA (SPAdes)... | ecosystem: Environmental > Aquatic > Marine >... | reverse complement strand
GACAAGCCAGCGCATCTCGGAAGTATCTCCAAGGCCGCGGCCAAGGATCGTGGGCTAGCCCCAAGCATAGATCATTACCCGCCGGACCAACTCGTCATGGCCGAACAAGGGCTGGAGGTCACGCTTTGGGCAAAGTCTCCGCTCTTTTACAACCCGACGAACATGGACATTGACTACAAGGGGCGCATCTGGGTGGCGGAGGGACGAAATTACAGAGGCAGAAGAACCGAAACCGACGGCGACCGAATCGTAGTGGTCGAGGACAAGGACGGAGACGGAGTAGCCGAGAGTTCCCACGTCTTCGTACAGGAAAAGAGTTTCCTCTCACCCCTTGGCGTAGCCGTGGTCGACAACCGTATCATCGTTTCCCAGCCACCCGATTTGATCGTGTACACCGACGTCAACCGAAACGCCGTATTCGACGAGGGTGTGGACAAGCGCGAAGTCTTGCTGACGGGATTCGACGGAAACAACCATGACCATAGCTTGCACTCGGTAACGGTCGGCCCGAATGGACAGTACTATTTCAACCATGGAAACAAAGGGTCGAAAGTCACCGACAAGGAAGGCTGGCAACTGAACGCAGGCAGTTTTTACTCATCGAGAAACGTATCGGGATTACCCAGTGGGGACGGACAAGTATATGTCGGCGGAGTCGCCTTGCGTGTGAACCGGGACGGCACGGGCTTGCGCCCGATCGGGCACAACTTCCGCAATTCGTACGAACAGGCAGTCAGTTCTTTCGGGGACGTATTCCAGAACGACAACGATGATCCCCCGGCCAGTCGCACGGCTTGGCTGATGGAATACGGAAACATGGGATTCGCCTCGCGCAACGGAAAGCGCAACTGGCGGGCCGACATTATGCCCGGACAAACCACGCAAGTGGGCGAATGGAGGCAGGAAGATCCGGGAACGGTACCGGCAGGTGACGTGTACGGCGGAGGTTCGCCGACGGGAATCGCGTTTTACGAGAACGGGATTATGGAAGACAGGTTCGGGGGATACGTGATCAGTTGCGAACCCGCCCGCAATACCTTGTTCGGATACCACCCGAAACCTGAGGGCGCCGGCATCACCCTGCCCGAGCGCGATATTTTCATCACCAGCAACCCGAAGAAAAATTTTGCAGGTGCCGACTTCAGGAATGCCGGCGGACAAATCGGTTACATAACGTTGTTCCGCCCGAGCGACGTCACGGTCGGCCCGGACGGAGCCGTTTACGTCGCCGACTGGTTTGATGCCAGAGTCGGCGGACACAGCACGCGAGACGTCGGTCAGACCGGCGCGATTTATCGGATCGCGCCCAAAGGGGCCAAGCTTTCCATCCCCAAGTTCGACCTCTCCACCACAAGCGGACAAATTGCCGCCCTTCGGAACCCTTCACCAAACGTGCGCGAGCTCGGCCGAGCCCCTCTAGAGGCGGCGGGCGCAAAATCAATTCCCGCAGTCAAGAAATTGCTCGATGATCCGAATCGCTTCATTCAGGCCCGGGCTACTTGGTTGCTGGCAAAACTCGGACCGGAAGGCATCTCCATAGTCGAGTCACGACTCAAGCATAAGGATCCGCAAGCTCGCCTTTGCGCATTCCGGGCTCTCCGGCATGAAAGACACCGGATTCTGGAACATGCGGCGAAACTGGCCGGTGACACCTCGCCCTTGGTACGCAGGGAAGTGGCCTTGGCCCTCCGTTACGTTCCCTTCGAAAAATCTCGCGACCTGCTTCTCGAAATTGCAGATGGTTACGACGGGAAGGACCGTTACTACGTGGAAGCTTTCGGCATAGGCTGTACCGACAAGGAGGAAAAGGTATACGCCACCTTGCGCGAAAAGCGCTCGGGTAAGAAATTCGACCCGAAATATGCCGGATTGGTCTGGCGATTGCACCCGGTAAGCGCGGTGAACGAGCTAAAGGAATGGGCGATGGACAAGGATAGGGATGATGCGTTCAGACGCTCCATGCTCTTTGCCATCAGCTTGATCGAGGCCCCGCAGGCAGCCACCGCGATGGTGGAAATCGCAAAAAACGCAGGAGGCGAAACCGCCAAGCTCGCTTCCATATTCATCGACAAGCGCGACCAAGGGATTTGGAACGCCTACAAGGCAAAGGATCAACTCTCGGGGAAACCCGCCGGACCGACCGTTTACGTCGACAGGCTCGCCCCATTGGAGTTTGGCCCCGAGACCAAGTTGCCCAAGGCCTCCGAAATCCTTTCCCTCAAGGGAGACGCCAAGAATGGAAAGGCATTGATCGGACGATGCTATGTTTGCCACAAGATCGGATCCGCCGGGGTCGAGTTCGGACCGGCTCTAGCCGGCTGGGGAAGCGGGCAGACGCGCGAAATCATCCTCAAGTCGATACTCGATCCATCGGCCGAACTTTCCCACGGGTTCGAGGGTACGGAACTCATCGTGAAAGGAGACAAGAAAATCCAAGGGTTCGTGCAAGCCGAAGGCGACCCTCTGGTCGTTCGTGTTTTTGGCGGACAGGATCTCGTAATCGCGAAAGCGGACGTCAAGTCCCGCAAGCAAGTGAAGACCTCGTTCATGGCACCCGCCAGTCGGTTGGGACTCGATGCCCAGCAATTGCGCGACGTCGTGGAGTACCTGAAATTGAACTAACCACCCTCCGGTCCTTCGTTCATAAAGGGAATGACTGGCTACGGCTTCCATTTGGAAAGTACCTACGCGGAACTGCCCAAGGTCTTTTTCTCCAAGCTTTCACCGACTCCGGTCTCCAATCCGGAGATCTTGATCTTCAATGAAAAGCTAGCTGGCGAGATTGGCCTGGATCTCTCGGGCATGAGCAGAGAAGAAAGGACCCAGCTCCTTTCCGGAAACCTCGTCCCCGACGGAATCGAGCCCTTGGCTCAAGCCTATGCGGGTCATCAATTCGGAAATTTTACCATGCTGGGGGACGGACGAGCCATTATGCTGGGCGAACACGTCACTCCATCGGGTCAACGTCTTGACCTCCAATTCAAGGGATCGGGAAGAACCCCCTATTCCCGCGGAGGAGACGGACGGGCCGCCCTCGGTCCGATGCTTCGGGAATACGTCATCAGCGAAGCTATGCATGCACTAGGGATCCCCACCACGCGCAGCCTGGCCGTCGTTGCAACCGGGGAAACGGTGCGCCGGGAAAACGAATTACCCGGAGCAATCCTGACCCGTGTCGCCGGTTCGCACATCCGGGTAGGCACCTTCGAGTATGCATGCCTCCATGAGGACACGGCAATCACCCAAGCACTCTTCGACTACCTGATCGATCGGCACTTCCCTATGGTCAAGGAAAACGACAACCAAGCCCTCGCCCTGCTCGAAGCGGTCATCGAACAACAGGCCGACCTAATCACCCACTGGATGAGAGTGGGCTTTATCCATGGAGTCATGAACACCGACAACATGGCCCTTTCCGGAGAAACGATCGATTACGGACCCTGCGCCTTCATGGACGTCTTTGCACCCGACACGGTCTTCAGTTCGATCGACCGCAAGGGACGCTACGCCTATGCCAATCAGCCGTACATCGCCCAATGGAACCTCGCCCGTCTGGCCGAGAGCCTTCTGCCCCTGATGCATGACGAAACGGAAGAAGCTATCGGTATGGCCGAGAATTCATTGAACGCGTTCGAACAGGTTTACAAAGCCAAGTGGCTCTCCATGATGGGAACCAAGCTCGGGCTCGCCGAGTCAAAGAAGGAGGATGAAAGCCTGATCACCGACCTCCTCGACTGGATGCATGAGAACACGACCGACTACACCAATACCTTCCGCGACCTGAGCCAAAAGGAACTTCCCGACGGAGAACTCTATGCCACCGAAAGTTTTCAAGCGTGGAATGCCCGCTGGCAAGCGCGCCTCGGGGAAGAAGAATACTTGGACTCCTCCCTCGCCCTCAGGAAATCCGTCAACCCGGCTGTCATTCCCCGCAACCACAAGGTCGAGGAAGCCCTTCAAGCTGGCGAGGAAGGTAACCACAAGCCCTTTCACGATCTCCTGAAGGCGCTCGAGAACCCATACGAGAACGGGGACCACCTCACGCCCTACCAATCCCCTCCGAAACCGGAGGAAAAGGTACTGCAAACCTTTTGCGGAACATAAGGGGAAAAGTTTCCGACTCATGAAACTTTTTCCGATACCCAGCCTCTGTCTTTTCTTGTTTTGCGGAAGCCTGACAGCCGACGAGGAAAAACGGTACGCCTTCATCGTTTGCGGAGATCCGCAATACCATGCCGAGAAATCGGCCACCCCCAAAGCCCTCGATCCGTACTCGGAAGAAGCCATGGAACGATTCATTCGCCTGGTCGGTTCCTTGGCAGGCAAGGAGATCCCCGATTCCCTAGGCGGCGGCAAGGTATCCAACAATCTGCTCGGAATGATCGTTACCGGGGACCTGATCGACAGCGCTGATAAAAACGGCGGGCCCTACTCAGCCATGCAATGTTTCGAATGGAAGCGCTACAAGGCGGACTTTGGATTGACCGGCAAGGACGGTCGGCTCCCCTACCCGGTCTACGAGCTCCATGGCAACCATGACGGCCCGCAAGGGGACACCTTTATCATTGAGGACATCATCGCCCGGAACAAGAAACGGCCCAACCTGACCAAGATCTCCGAAAACGGCCTGCACTATTCCTGGGATTGGGGACCCTTGCACCTGGTGAACCTCGGAATGTTCGCAGGTGCGGGCGACAAGCGCAGAAAGGATCATCATTACGCTCCCCGCTCGAGCCTCGAGTTCCTCGAGAAAGACCTCAAGGAAACAATCGGGTCATCGGGCAGACCGATCGTCCTGTCCTTTCACCTCCATCCGTTCGGTCCCCATTTCGACTGGCCCAAGGAAGACTTGGTCGCCTTTTGGGCGCTGATCGAACGCTACAACGTGGTCGCCCTCTTTCACGGGCATACCCATGGATCTCCACCCACCCGGACAAGATGGAACGGAAAGGAATTCAACCGGAAATTGAAGGAAGGCGTCTGGCTATTCAACCCCGATGATGCGGGAGCGGCCAAGACGAACCCAAGGAATCCGAGCGAAGGGGTCGGCCTGCGCCACGGGTTTCTTTACCTCGAAGTGATCGACCGCACAGGTGACGCCGATGATGAAATGATCGTGCTCACCTATGCATCCAAGGACAATTGGAAGACTCACCAATGGGATAAACGCTGGGCGGTCAAGATCACCATCCCGGAATAACCGGCGCACTCCCCCACCCCAAGCTTGACCGAGTTCGTCCAAGCGGTAGGGTCGGTCGAATCATGTTCATCGGAATTGCCGGAATCATCGGGGCGGGAAAGACTACCCTCTCCCAACAACTTGCCGACCACCTCGGCTACGACGCGTTTAACGAGCCCGTGGACGACAACCCCTACCTGTCCGATTTCTACGCGGACATGAACAGATGGAGCGCCATGATGCAGCTCCACCTCCTCTTTCGCAGGTTCGAACAGCACCAGCGCATCGTGTGGAACAAGGATAAGGGAGCTGTCCAGGACCGTACCATCTACGAGGACACGATCTTTGCCCGCATGCTCCACGAAGCGGGCTTCATCGACCAGCGCGACTACGAGACCTACGTCGGACACTTCAACGTCATGAAACGCTTCCTCGTCTACCCCGACGTCCTGATCTATTTACGGGTCATCCCCGAAGTCTCCATGCAAAGGATCCAAGAACGCGGACGAGATGCGGAGGGCGGGATCACGCTCGACTACATGAAAAAACTGCACCAGGGATACGAAACCTTCATTGCCGAGATGGACCATTATACCCGCGTCCTCACGCTCGACTGGAACGAGTACAGGGAAGCGGACGAAGTCGCCCGACTACTGAAAGAAAAAGCGGCCGAAAACCGCGAATTCCTCCGCGACCTGAAGCGGATCTAGGTTTTTCAGTGAACACCACTCACCCTTAATTATTTCTTCTCGACTTGCGCTAATTAAATTTGGCTCAACTTCTTTTTCACTAGAATAGTGAGGTATCCGCGTGAAAACTTCAGGATGAAGCTGCCCTCATTGCAATAATTGTGGAAAATTATAATGGGAAGGAAATGATATATTTGATAACTTCTTCGCATGAAAACAACCTTACGGAACTTCCTTCTACCCACGATTATCTGCACGATTAGCACCAACTTCTCCTTGGCGCAAGAATCGGAACAATTGCACTCGCTCAACCAAATCAGGAAGCAAATCGAGCGTTTTTCGCCTATATTCAAGGAAGAACCGATCTTGTCTAAATCCTCAAGTATGGCCATTAAGCAATTAAAGGAACGGGTGCAAATAGAGGTTTTCGTAAGCCCGAAGGAAGATTTCCCACAAAGCCTTCTTCATCGTCGTTTGTCAGTCATCAGTCTGATCAAACAAATTTCGGAAACTACCAGTGGGCAAGTACAAGCCGAAATTCACGAGATCGAAGAGCACGACCCTTTGAGCTCGGTCGCCAAGGATTTGGGAATTCCCAGTATATTCAATCATTCAATAAACCAAGAGCAGTCGGTCCAGAGAAATACGGGAACACTTTACTTTGGGGCTGCAGTCAAAGGGAGCCGGGGGAAGCAAATCATTCCCTACTTCGGAACCGTTGCCTCCCTAGAGAACGAACTGATCGACTCAATCATGGGGTCTTCCTCTTCCCTCGTGAAAAAAAGCATTGGAATTTTCCCAACGCACGCGCTTGGTCCAAGCAAAAAGAAAGTTCCGTTGACAAGCCACGCTCCTGGTAAGGAAAAGGAATGGCAATTCGTACTAGCCATGAAAAAACGCTATGAAGTACGCACAATCTCCAAAGATAAAGATTTAAAAACCGAATACGATGCAATGGTCGTCGTCCAACCATCATTACTGGACGATTCGGGTATTGAGCATCTGGTCTCTTTGGTAAAGTCGGGCATTCCAACGGTCATTTTCGAAGACCCCATTCCCATGGTACATGAAAATAAGTTCCCCGGCACTTTCGACCCTCCGTCCTCAAACCCGATCAGCAAATCTGTTCCGCTATCGAAAAAACCGAGTGCAAGAGGAGATTTGTCAAAACTGTGGAAGCTTCTGGAAGTGAATTTCTGCCAACTGTCAGGAGGCGAGCAAAAACTGGTCTTGAGGGATAGGTACAACCCATTTCCCGTAATCCAAAAAAGTTCGAACTTTCCAGACGAATTTGTTTATGTCGGTGGGTTTGAAAATGCTTTCGGTTCCTTGGTAGTATCCAAGAACATTGAGCACCTACTTTTTAATTGCTCGGGTTTCATTTCTCCGAAAAAGAATTCAAAATTAAGTTTCGAACCACTCGTTTCCTCAGGAGATAAAACAGGGTTCACCCAAGCGGACACTTTTTGGGCAAAGGACGGTTCAGGAAACCGAAGAGGATTAAACCCATCGAAGACAAAGGTTCCAGGGACCGGTAAGCAACAAGTGATCGCGGCCAAGGTCACGGGTAAAACCAAAAGTTCAGTTTCCGGTCGTCAAATTTCGGTAATCGTGGTCTCGGATACCGATTTCATGGCAGATGCCTACTACCAAATGGCAAGAAGACCCGTAGACCCATCCTTTCCACTCAAGGTTCAAAACTCGTCCTTTGCCTTGGGTTTGATTGATCATATGGCCAAAAACCAGAATCGGGTGAGAGAGCTTGGTGCAAAGTACGAAAACCCAAAAGTCCTCTCCGAACTGGACGGCAGCATAAAAAGGATTCGCGAACAATATTCGAGAATGATGTCGCAAGACCAGCACTTGGGAGTGGGCGAAAAGACAAAGATCATGTCGAGACTGAGAAGGGAACGTGATAATTTGATTGCCACACTCCAAGAATCTCCGTTCTCGGGGAGTGTGAGAGTTTTCGATCACCGTGGACGCCTTAGAATCGAACGAAACTACCTATCCGGCAAACCACATGGGATTTGGAAGCGACTCGACTCAACCGGGAAGGAAGTAAGCAGCAAGAAATACGTAAACGAAAACCCCACTCCAAATGTTTTCAATATGAATGAATTCAGGCGTCAAAGATCAATGCATCTACAAAAGCAGCAAGCCCAAGCAGAACGCATTCGAAAATTGTTTGCTGAGTAGCAACTACACCAACCCGACTTGCATCTTCGGAATTCCCCTTGCCTAACGGAACCAACCGTCCGACCCAGGAACTGTCCTGCATCCCTCAAAATAAGGTCAAGGTTGCTGGACGCTTGACCAAGAAAACTTGATCGGTAGGTTAGGTTGGATGAAATTCCTTTCCTTGATCCTTGCCACGACCGCTCTTTCCCTGAGCGCGGCTAAAAGACCAAACATTCTTTTCATCTTCACCGACGATCACGCATATCAAGCCGTCGGGGCGTACGACTCTTGGCTCAAGGAACACTGCCCTACCCCGAATATCGATTCGCTCGCTCGGGACGGCATGCTTTTCGAGCAGTGCTACGTGACCAACTCGATCTGCGGACCAATGCGGGCCTCCATCCAGACCGGCAAGTACTCCCACGCCAACGGCTTCCTCGTCAACGGGAACAAGTTCGATGGAACCCAACAGACCTTCCCCAAGCTTCTTCGCAAGGCGGGCTACACCACTGCGGTGGTCGGCAAGTGGCATCTGGGCACTCATATGTCCCCCCAGGGCTACGACTACTCGGAAGTTCTGATCGGACAAGGACCATACTACAACCCGCCCATGCGCCTGGACGCGGACGGGGACGGCAAACACGACGAGGTCATCAAGCACGTGGGCTACACCACGGATATTATCACCGACCTCGCCCTGAACTGGATGAAAAACAAAAGGGACAAGGACAAACCCTTCATGCTCATGTTCCAGCACAAGGCCCCTCACCGAAATTGGCAACCTGCTCCCAAGTACCTGAACAAGTACGACGACGTCACCCTTCCCGAACCCGACACTCTTTTCGACGATTACAAGGGACGAACACTGGCCGCCTACCAGCAGGACATGACCATCGCCGAAACCATGACCAAGGGCGACCTCAAGCTGAGCCCACCCGGCAACCTCACCCCCGAACAAAGAAAACTCTGGAACGCGGCTTATGACCCAAAGAACAAAGCCCTCGCCGAGGCCAACCTATCGGGCAAGGACTTGGTTCGCTGGAAATACCAGCGCTACGTAAAGGATTACCTGCGCTGCATCGCCTCGGTGGACGATGGGATCGGACGGATGCTCGGCTACCTCAAGGAAGCGGGCTTGGACAAGGACACAATCGTGATCTACTGCTCGGATCAGGGATTCTACCTTGGTGAGCATGGCTGGTTCGACAAGCGCTGGATGTACGAGGAATCCCTGCGTACGCCCATGCTCGTGCGCTGGCCCGGAGTGACCAAACCGGGCAGTCGCAACGGCGACATCGTTTCCCCCATCGATTTTGCCGGCACTTTTTGCGAGGTGGCGGGCATCGACGTACCCTCCGACATCCACGGTCGATCCCTCGTTCCTGTCCTCAAAGGCAAGACACCCAAGGATTGGCGCAAAAGCTTTTATTATCATTATTACGAATACCCGGGCTGGCACTATGTTCGCCGCCACTACGGCGTAGCCGACGGACGGTACAAGCTGATGCATTTCTATGAGAAGGACGTCGACCAATGGGAACTGTTCGATCTCAAGTCCGACCCAAGCGAAATGAAGAGCGTCTACGGGCAACCCGGCATGGCCAATGTACAAAAAAGGCTGACCAAGCAATTGGCCATGCATCGCAAGAGACTTCAAGTGCCGGCGGAGGACCCGCCCCACTCCATCGTCAATCGCCTCCCCCCTCGAACACGCAAGCCGACCGAACCAAACTGAGCTTGCGGATGCTCCACGTCAGCGTTCTTCTAGCGAACCTAGCCAAATCGAAGTTTCTCCTCCTTCGTGCTTGACCCGACTCATTCGAGCGGGAAAGTAAATTTTGTCATGAAAAGGTTCGTTTTGCTCGTCTCGCTAATTGTTGCAATTTCAAATCAAGCATTGGCGGAGGTCCCTCAGGTTACCGCCACCCACGACTACGACGTCGTCTACGTGCGGGCTCCGCGATACGGTGACGAGGGACATGCCCACTGGCCGGAGGTCAAGGATCCCATACGCATGGAACCGGGCGCGGATTTAATGCTGCTTCACCCTGATGGGAGCGAGGAAGTGCTGGTCAAGGGAGGCAACGGATCGGTGATAGATCCTTTTCCATCTCTGGACGGCGAGTGGATTTATTACGTTTACTTTCACGATCAGCGCAAGGAAGCCCTGAACTCCCAACGGCGTTTGGCGTCAAGGGCCGGGTCGGACATTTACAAGATCCACCTGAAGAGCCGTAAGATCGTCCGGTTGACCCATCAGGAATGGACGCCCAACACCGGGGTCGCTGATTGGGCGGAGCACCCTACCGACCGCGACAAGGTGAATTTGGGATACGGCATCTTCAACCTCGGCCCCTGTCCTTTGCCCGGTGGGAAGGTGGTGTTCAGTTCCAGTCGCAACGGTTACCTGCCGAACAAAAGCTACACCTTCCCCAACTTGCAACTCTTCGTCATGGACGAGGACGGCAAGAACGTTGAATTGATCGGTCACCTGAACCTGGGCAGCGCCTTGCATCCCACGGCCTTGAAGGATGGACGCATCATGTTTTCCAGCTACGAGGGACAGGGACTGCGCGACCAACGCCTGTGGAGTCTGTGGGCCATTCGCCCGGACGGAACCGAGTGGCAACCACTGGTCAGCGTATTTTCCGGGGCCTCCGCTTATCACTTCCAGACTCAGCTCTCTCGCGGCGACCTCGTGGTGGAGCACTACTACAACCAAAACAACAATGGATTCGGCAGCTTTTTTTCATTGCCTCCGAAACCACCGGTCGGAGTGGCTCCATTCGGTGACCCGAACCCTCGGCACGAATCGAATCCCCGCTTTCGGCAAGGTATTCACAGCAACGGAAAACCGCGCTATGAATCGATTGCCTTTTCACCAAAGGGCTTGGACGGACTCACTCGGTTCACCCATGGGCAGGACAATGCCTCCCCAAAGGATGAACTCGGCAACTACGTCGGCAAGGTAACCCATCCGAGCTCCGCCCCAAACAATGACCTGCTGCTGGTGTGGTCGCCCGGCCCGGCCAACGATTTGCGCCGCCCCGTGAACAAGCCCGATTACGACGGGGGCATCTACCGGGTGCCCGGCGGCGGACCGGTACGGGATTATCGCGAACTGGTTAAGCTCAAGAACGATCCGCGCTATAATGAAATGCAACCGAAACCGGTGGTGAGCTACCGGGCGATCTACGGGATCGATGAACCAGTCACCCTTCCTCCTCTCGCTAACGATGGCTCCGAGCATGTGACTTTGCCCGCTGGCACCCCCTTCGGATTGGTCGGCACCTCCTCTTTTTACAAGCGCAACACACGCCCGGGCTACGGTGCGAAATCCTTCGACGGGCTCGACCCGTTCAATACCTCGCAGAACGGGGCTAGCCCGAATTGGAGAACCCAAGGTGCGGATGCGGGCAAGTATTCCGATAATGATATCTTCGCCGTACGCATCCTGTCCATGGAGCCTAGTTCCCACTTCAGTTACGGGGCAAAGATGGGACGAAACTCCCGCAATTTCATGAACCATGCCCAAGAGCGCCTGCGCATCATCGGCGAGATTCCGCTGCGCAAAAAAGATGCCGAGGGTAAAGAGATCCTCGATTCGGAAGGCAATCCAGACACCAGTTTCTTGGCCCGAATCCCCGCCGACGTTCCCTTCACTTTCCAGACGCTGGACCGTAACGCCATGGTCTTGAACATATCGCAGACATGGCACCAGTTGCGACCAGGCGAAAAACGCTACAACTGCGGTGGTTGTCACGCCCACGCTCAGGAGGGCTTGGATTTCTCCCTGACTTTTGCCGGAAGAGATGACTATCGCCCGACCGACTTGACCCAGTTGGCAACCCTGCTCAAGCCAGGTAAGAAGGAATTGGAAATGGAGAAACAATCCGTCGGAGCAGTGGATGTGGAGTACTATCGGGACATCAAGCCCCTGTTGCAGCGCTCTTGCATCAAGTGTCACGCCGGAGGCAAGAATCCCGCCGCCGAATTGGTGCTGAATGACGAGGAGGAAGTAGATGGTTACGAGAATACCTGGCATCGCCTGGCAAACGACCAGCGGGCCAAGTATGGGCGCAAACCGGTGATCAAGAACGGCTCATGGCGCCAAACCAATGCCTCCCGCTACATCCGTAAATTTCAATCCAGGCGAAGCTTGCTCGTTTGGCAGATCTACGGCAAGCGTCTGGATGGCTGGAGCAATCAAGACCACCCGACCGAGAAAGTGCCTGGCGACCCATCCACCTTGCCCGAAGGCGCCAACCCCAACGATGCCGACGTCGATTTTCTGGGCGAAGCCTGTCCGCCACCGAATGCCGGGGTTCAGCCCTTGAGCGCGGAGGAAAAGTTGACCTTTGCGCGCTGGATCGATCTGGGTGCCCCGATTAGTCGCCAGCAACCGGATTACAAGGAACGCGGTTGGTTCCTCGACGAGTTGCGTCCGACCTTGTCGGTCAACCTGCCGACAGCCGGACGCAATGAACCCTTGACGCTTATTCGCATCGGTATGCACGACTACTACAGTGGCCTTGACGAAAACACTTTCGAGGTACGCTTCGACTTTAAGATCGACGGTTTGCCCGCAGGACAAAACGCAGCAACAAAGTTCAAGAAATCCCATCCCGGCATATGGGAATGGCAATTATCCGACCCTATCCAATCTCTCACCGAGGGAAATCTGAACGTTTCGGTGAAGGATCGGCAAGGGAATCTGGTTAGGCTGGATCGCCGGTTCTCGATTGCGGCTCGAACGGCGCAAGTGGATAGAGAATAATCTCGCGGGTCTGGCTCATGACCTTGTCTCTGGCCGTCCGGACGACAACTTGGGCACTCACACTGTCTCAAGCCAATCGGAGACATTGTCCAAGATGAACTCTAGGTAGCCTTTCTCGAACGGCACCTGCAGTTCGCCGGCTCAATCTATCCGGTAAAGGCCAAAAAAGTCACTCGCTTGGTACATCCTATGATAACTTTCCAAGTTTCCTCGGGAATCTCTTCGATCCTTGTCCAGAATCAAAAGGAGCAAGCCAGGGCCATGCCGTAATCAACGTAGTGGCAGTAGCTATATTTCAGTGTACTATCGTGGCTTTGCCTGTTCGGCAGTTTTCATTTGGAGTAGATTTCTTTGGTAGCGGGACTGAACGAGATCGATGAGAACGAGTACCGCGATGACGAAGTAGAAGGTGGCCTTGCTCATCGGCTGAATCTCGTGACCGAACAATTTGAGATAAGTCTCAACCCCTTCTCCGTGGCCGCCGACTTCGCTTACCAGCATGATTCCGACGATGAACAGCACGAACAAGCCTAAGACTTCGTACATACGATTCTTTTCCAAAAACTCCGAGACTCTGTCAGCCAGCCAAATCATGAGGATTCCACTGACGATGATTGCCGAAGCCATAACCCAAAAGTTGTCGGTTAGGGCCATGGCGCTCAGAATGGAGTCGAAGGAGAAGACAAGGTTCATAATTACGATTCGTACGACTATGGCCTTGGTCGAACCTGCTCCGTCGGCGCCAGCGTCATGGCCAAGCTTTTCAAGAGAGAGCATGTGATAGATTTCCCGCAGCGCCGTATATATGATGAAAACGCCTCCGATCATAACGATTACCCCGTGCAAGTTGAGCTTGGCGTCTATTACTCCGGGCCAGAACAAGCGTGGGAAAGGACTCTCAAATACCGCAAGAACTTGAAGGAGAGCAAAAAGCAGAACGATGCGGAGAACTATGGCGAGGCCGATTCCCCACTTGCGAACTTTCGCCTGATCTTTTGCAGGCGCTCTCTTGGATTCAAGAGAGATATAAAGCAGGTTATCGAAACCCAATACTGCCTGAAGCAGTATCAACATGATTAAAGTGAAGATAATTTCCATTGTAGTTCGTGAAGTTAAAAGGCAAATCGAATGTAATTAACTGAGACTAAACGTCAACGGGCGGTTGATGGGAAACGACCAAAAACCTCACCAACTTTTCCAGAGAATTCGCAAAATAGGAAAACTTCGTCAGGCCAACAGGCCTTGAACGACCTTGCCGTCAACATCCGTCAGTCGGTGATCAAGACCGCCGTGGGGAAAGACCAGGCGTTCATGATCAAGGCCCAGGAGATGCAAAATGGTGGCATGCAGATCATGAACGTGAACGGGGTTTTCGTTAACCATGAAACCGAGATCATCAGTGGAACCATAGGTGAGGCCGGGTTTGAGACCGCCGCCCGCCATCCAAACAGTGAATGCTTCCTTGTGATGATCGCGTCCGGCGGATTCCTTCTTGGAACTTCCCTGAAGCATGGGCGTACGTCCAAATTCGCCAGCCCAGATGATTAGAGTTTCGTCAAGGAGACCACGTTCGTCGAGGTCTTCGACCAGAGCGGCCAAGGGCTGATCGAGTTCACCGCACTTCTCGGGTAGCTCCTTGAATATTTTACTATGGTGATCCCACCCGCCGTCGCGCAACTGAACAAATCGGACGCCTCGTTCGATCATTCGCCGAGACATAAGCAAGTTTCCGGCCAAGGACGGCTTTCCGGGCTCGACTCCGTAGGCTTTTAAGACATGGGCGGGTTCGGTTGAGAGATCTACGAGTTCGGGAACGGTCCGCTGCATCCGAAAAGCCATTTCATACTGTGCGATTCGAGTGGCGATCTCCGGGTCCCCCACCTCGGTGAGGCGGTTTCGATTGAGGTCGTTGATCGCCCGAATGGTGACTTCACGGTCATCGCGTCTCATACCATCCGGATCGGAAAGATAGTAAACGGGGTCCGGACCGGACCGCAGGGTAACGGCCTGATGCACGGAAGGGAGAAAACCGGAGGGTTTCAGGGGCGAACGGGTCTGAGACTTGCCGCTGTACATATCGACGAAGGCGGGCAGGTCGGCGTTCATTGACCCTAGACCGTAGGTCACCCAAGCCCCCATAGAAGGTCTGCCCGGGCGTTCCACGCCCGTGGCCATCATGACTTGAGCGGGCGTATGGTTGACGTTGTCGGTGCGGACGCTGCGCACAAGAGTCGTCCGGTCGGCAAGTCGAGCCAGATTTGGAAGAAGTTCTCCGAATTCCATGCCGCAGTCACCGTGCTTGCTGAAACTGTAGGGCGAACCGAGAAGCTTGGACTTGGGGTTGATGAAAGAGAAACGCTGTCCCTTGATTAGTTCGTCGGGAACCATCTTGCCGTTGTTCTTCACCAGTTCGGGCTTGGGGTCGAACAGTTCCAGATGAGAGACTCCTCCACTAGCGAATAGAAGAATAACGTTCTTGGCTCGTGGGGCAAAGTGAGGAGGCTTTGGAGCTAGGACATTCGTCGATGAAGCGGGTGAACCTATTGCGCGGCGGGCGGACAAGGCCTTCAGGGCGATTGAGCCAAGGCCGATGCCCATGCCCGAAAGGGCGGCGCGCCGTGAAAAGCTTGATGTAGCGGTAACTTTCGGTTCGAGGTATTTCTTCATCCCTTGGTAATGGTCTCGTCGAGATTGAGTAAAACGTTGGCGACGTGAAACCAAGCGGCCAACTCGGCGGCGGCGGAAGAATCGATTGGGGATATGCCCGCCGCCAGTCCTCCCCTTGTCGACTCGATTAACTTGTGAGCAGAATCGGAATCAGCATTGAAACGATCAAATCGACTCCGAAACAAGCGCAGGAGAAGTTCACTTTCTTCATTCGTGGGCATACGGGAAGTGGTCAGTCGAAAACCTCGGATTATTCGTTGCTCGGTCGAGACAAGGGTAGGTCCACTCGCTAATCGTCGGGCAAGCCCAAAGGCGGCTTCCAAGTATATGGGGTCGTTGAGTAGGGTAAGTGCTTGCAGGGGCGTATTGGTACGATCTCGCTGGACTGCGCAGGTGATCCGATCGGGAGCGTCGAAGTTCGCCAAGCTAGGATGCAGGTAAGAGCGACGCCAAATGGTGTAGAGTGAACGGCGATATCTGTCCTCGCCGACGGAAGTCTTGTAGACAGGAGATTTAGCGTCTCGTATCCACCAGATGCCCTCCGGTTGTGGAGGGTATGCGGGCGGTCCACCCAACGCCGAAGACAGGATACCGGCAACGGAAAGGGCGTTATCGCGAATGGCCTCGGCCGATAGACGCAGGCGGGGAGAGCGAGAAAGCCAAAGATTGTCCGGGTCTACCTCAAGAGATTCGGGCCGGACTTTTGAGGACTGCCCGTAAGTGGAGGAAAGCACGATGGTTCTCAAGATACGCTTCATGGACCAACCTTGATCGATGAAATCGATCGCCAGCCAGTCGAGCAGTTCGGGGTGTGTCGGTGTGTCCCCCTGCGTGCCGAAATCACTGCCCGTTCGCACCAGTCCCATGCCGAACAACTCAGACCACCAGCGGTTCACGGTGACGCGGGCAGTCAACGGATTGCCGGGATCGACCAACCACCGAGCAAGACCAAGACGATTGGAGGGAAGATCACCTTTGGGCGGATGGAGAGATTGCGGCAGACCGATGGTCACGTTTTTCCCGAGAGTCTCGTAATTACCACGCTCGAAAACACGTGTAATCCTAGGTTTGGCCATTTCCTGCATGATGAAGGTTGTGGTGCCTCCGACCTTCACGGTGGGTCCGGCCATAGCCGCACGACCCGCTCCAATATTCTTACCCATTTCATCAGGGGTATTGTTAAAGTAGGCGAATAGCCGGTAGTAATCCTCCTGAGTGAAAGGATCGTACTTGTGATCGTGGCACTGAGCGCACTCAAGCGTAGCCCCCAGCCAGACTGTCCCCGTTACGTTCACGCGGTCGAGAACCTGATAGGTACGACGGGCCTCTTTGGGGGTACCGGATTCCGTGTTGAAGGGAGCGGCTCGATGAAACCCGGTGGCTATCCGCTGTCGAAGAGTAGCCTTCGGCAAAAGGTCGCCGGCCAGCTGCTCGATGGTGAAACGATCAAAGGGCATGTCGTCGTTAAAGGCCTGTACGACCCAGTCGCGCCATGCCCAGCTTGGACGGACGACGTCCTCATGGATACCTGTAGAATCACCGTAGCGGGCAAGATCGAGCCAGTGCCTGGCCCAACGTTCGCCGAAGTGGCGAGAATCAAGCAGACGGTCGACCACCTTGCTTTTCGCCTCGGGCGTGGAATCCTTCAGAAAAGCGTCCAGTTCATCGAGAGTTGGAGGAAGACCGACAAGGTCGAAGCTTACTCGACGGAGCCAGATTGCCGGGGATGCAGGTGGATTTGGTCTCATGCTTCGACCTTCCAGTTGGCTCAGGACAAAGTGGTCAATCGGTTGTCGGATCCAGTCGGCATCCTTGACTTTGGGCAGGCTTGATCGTTTCGGAACGTCATAGGCCCAGTGCTTGGTGAAGGACTTAAAGGAGGCCAACGATTCTTCTCCATCCGACGTCGCCAAGCGATAAGTCGTGAACTTGTCATTTTCTGCCGTAGATCGATGAGTTGCCCAAACCCAGTCTGCAGATCGAGCCACGGAGGAGGCTCTCATTTCATCCAAAGTGGCGTGGGTACTGAGGCTCGGTTTGAATTGAAAGTAACCGAAATGAAGATCGCGTCCCATGTTGTTAACGGCTCCGGAAACATCGGTCTCTTCACCTTCCTGCAATCCGTTGACGTAAATACGGATGGTGGCGCCATCTCGTACGCCCACGACGTGATTCCAAGCATTGATGACAATATCAGCGGAAGCATGTACGCTGTAGCTGATTTCGCCGATTTCAACGCTGAAGCCGGGCTTGTCGTCGTTGCCTGTCTTAGTAGTACCCAAGCTCCACTCGTTTTCTCCCGGTTGGGCGCCGGTCTGCCACTTTCCGAAATCTCCGACGTTCTTCCACCCCAATGAGCGAGCTTCCTTACGCTCCCACATCTCGATGGTGAAATTGCCATTTCCGAAATCA
>Ga0209667_1001360_pt1 | contig 17922 bp, 13 predicted proteins | sample SaaInlV_165m_DNA_2_FD_184682 | JGI IMG/M metagenome (GOLD analysis project Ga0209667, IMG submission 184682) | Marine microbial communities from expanding oxygen minimum zones in the Saanich Inlet - Saanich Inlet SI037_S3LV_125m_DNA (SPAdes)... | ecosystem: Environmental > Aquatic > Marine >... | reverse complement strand
TATGTCGACACGAGGTTTTCCTGAAAATTCCCAATTATGATCTTTGTTTTCAAATCCTGCAGACCATAACCAACCATAAACAGTATCACCAAACCATAATGCCTTGACAGGTAAAATTTTTGCATTTGGAGCTACACCAATTATAGAATATTTTTTAGTGTTATTGTAAATATCATATGTTTCTTGTCCACGTGAAGTTATTGATGCTGCACTTGAAGTACCATGTCCCATAAAATCAGTCATAATACCAAAAAATCCACCATCAGGATCTAATGTAGGTAATAAAGTTCCATTGATTGCATTTAGATTATCATCAATGTTAGTAAAATCATTTCTAATAACACCATACACATCAAGAACATTTGCACCAACTGTTCCTGCACTAAAATCATTTTTTCCATCACCGTTTGAATCATAAACAAGAAATTCATTTCCGCTTCCCAGGACTATTGGTTTTTCATCAGTAAAATCAAAATCATAGTCAGGTTCTTCTCCTGACTTTAAATCAGATCTTGTATAATCTTTCCAAGAAGTACTCAAATCAGGAATTATGGTATCATAAACTCCAGCAGTAAATGAGTCAACTACAAGAACAGGTACAACCTGTATTCTGGCAAATTGTCCTTGCAGTGCACCTTGATAAATTACACCTAGATGATACACACCACTTTTTGATTCAATATAATTTCTATTATCTTCACCAATTTTCATATCATTAGTTAAAGTTCCATTAAAAATTACAGTGCCAAGTTGTGGAAAAAATGAATTGTAAATTGGAATTTCACTACCTTTTCCACCTTTAGATATATCAAGAAATACACCATCTGACGTAACATATGCAGATGAAGTCATATGAGATGGAATTGGTTTAGTGTAATTTCTTATGATTTTATTATCATCAACATATGCAAAAAAGGTTGAATTTGTTAAAACAATTCCTTGTCCATCTGGATCAAGCATGATAGGATGATTAAATTTGTCTCTTGCAAGAGAGTGCTGAATGTCAGGATTGGAGAAATCAACTCCAGTATCTACAATTGCAATTACAGTTCCATTTCCTGATGCATTATATTTTTTTTTAACAATACTTGAACCCGTAATTTCACCAATTCTTGAAGCATCTAAAATTATATCATCAGATGTATGAAAATCTAATTTAGAATCTTCAATTATAGTATAACCTTGAGAAACTAGAGATGAAGCTGATTTTTCAGAAAGTGTAGACACATAAAAAAATCCACTATCAGATTGAATTCCATATAATGAATTATTTTTTAAAAAATCTGTTTTTTGTGAATTAGTTCCAAATATCAAATATCTTTTAACATTATTTTCACTAAAAAAATCAGAGTCTATTTGTATTATATCTGAATTAAAATTATCTACAATATGTTCTTCAAAAATTAAATCACCAGTAGTAAATGCATAAGAATTTGTAATTACTAATGAAAGAAGTATCATAGAAAGTAGAATCGCCACTTTGGGCATATTAGTTAATTTCCTTATCATACATTATTATGATTATCTTCTTCGGGCAATAATTGTAATTTGTAATGCAACAATAATTCCTATTGAGGCTATAATTGGAAATAATAAAGAATTTAGCTGAGATGAAGCTTCACTAATGTATTCTACAGAAGTGGAAATAGTACCAGTACTTTCATCGATTTTATTACTTGCTTGTTCTAAAGTACTATCAAATCCTGCAATTTCAGATTTTAATATATCAAGTTCATCAGATGTTTCTTGTAAAATGGAATTTAATTTGATTATTTGATCTGAAATTCCTCCTAAATCTTGACTTAGAACATTTGTTGCAGTTGACCCATGGGACGTTGTGCCCTGACTAAATGCAACTACATGAAACACATGGGTTCCTTCTTCAACTGGAACGTAATCTACATAATACAATCCTTGATGTAATGTTTTGAATGCATTAGTAAGTGTAACCGATAATCCAGAGGGAAGATGAACATGTGTTGTACCCAATAATTCTGATGGCGGACCTCCTATCAAAAGACCGTCACTAGTAGTTTGAACAAATACTCGAATTGGTTGACCAATTGCTGCTGTTTCTGGGGCAAATACCAAAGTATTGACAAATCTCTCTACAGTTACATCAAGTAGATCTGTTGTTGATGAGAATTTAATATCAATTTTTTGTGATGCTCCATTTTGTTCTGTACTAATTACTTCAACTGTATACGTACCATACGGAAAATCAGTTGATGGTTGAGGCCAAGTTAATAATGCATAATTAAAGGAACCATCTTTTTCAGTAGTTATTTGATCAAACTTTGCAATAGATTCATCAGGTGCAAAAACTCTAATGATTAAATTTTCTTCAGGTAACCCTATTCCATATACCTGTAAATTATGTTCTGGAGAATACACTTTACTATTTGTATCTAATTTCAATCCTTCTGAAAATGAATCAGGTGTATTTACAAATAACAATAAAATAAAGCAAGAAAATAAAATTTGAATTTTCAATTTAATTAATTGCTAATTTACTCATAGATATTACTTTTGAAAAATTGTGCATAACTTACGTTAAGAGGTATTCAAAAAAAGAAAAAAAGGAAAATGTGAACTAGTTTCTTACTTATTGTACAGTTACGGTTGTACTGACTGGTGGTGACAATGCCGTAGGATTATCTACTGACTCCCAAACGAATGCAGTTGCTGTGTAAGTTCCTGCTTCAGTTGGAATCCATGATAATGCTGGGCTGAATGATTGACCACTTGATAGTGAACCTGTAATCCATGCTAGTGAGACTGTAACACCATTGCCATCTTGAATCTGTACCAAGTATGCAAATGTTTGCTCTCTATCCTGACCATTTGCTAAGTCAGCGCTGATTTGTACCTGTTGGTCAACGGAAACAGAATCTAAGCTGTTACCGAATGCATCAACGGTTCTCAAGTTAGCAGCTGGTGCTCTCTCGAGAGGTGGTACTACAGTGCCGATTAGTGATGTGGCAGTAATATCAAGTTCATCTGCAGTTGTGTACGGATCTGGTAATGTATTATCCTCATATTCTGCGGTGACAGTGTCACCTTCTGCGACTCTGAGTCTGTGACCAGAAGATTCATCGGTAGTTGTGAAGAACACAGTACCTTCGAATATTCCGGTTGCCTCATTAGTCTCAGTTACAGTAAGGTCAATACCTCCGGCATCGGAGTCAGACCACACATCGACATCGAAGTTGTCGACTGCTTCTGGATCTAAGTTCATATCTGGATCAATAATTCTTGTTACACCTGTTCCGCTAGCTGGATAGCTTGCTTCAAGCCACTGAACTTCACCAATGTTCCATCTAATGAGTGCTGAACCTACTACAGTTTCATCCTCTGAGAATTCAAAGGAGACAGTAAGTCCGTCATCATCGTCAGTAGGAATGACACCATCAGTTGGGCCATTACCACTTGCGGTTCCTTGGGTTACATCATTACCTAGTGAATCACCAGTTGTGGTGTCACCATCAGCATCGTGTGTAAATCCAGTAAGGATAACCTCACCAGTAAAGATGCCTGTGTCAGTACCAGTTTCGACTAGTTTGTAAGTATCGATATTGAATCCTCTAGTTGCGACCTTTATTGGGTCTAAGCTAGTGTTTCCAATTTCATCAACTAAGTCACCATCGAAATTGTGATCTGGTGCGACGATTGTAATGTAAACTTTATCAGTCCATGTGTAAACTTTTTGGTCAAGCTCTACAGTTGCTCCGAAGTTAGAAGTAAAGATTGTCAAATTGACATCCTCTTCTTCTTCACCTACATAGTCAGATCCGGATGGACCCCAATCAGTATACTCGAGAACAGTTTCCTCTCCTCTTTCTAATCTGTCACCTTGCAAAACTTCTGGGATTTCGATAACAATCTGGAAGATTCCAGTACTGTCACCAGTCTCTCTGAAGTTAAGTGGTTCTGGGTCGAAGGTACTTCCTTCACCGTCAGCATCACCCATGGTGATGGTGGCAGCGTCAGAATCCCATTCAATTAAGTCCAAGTCATAGGTCTCAGCCTGGTCATTGTCCAAATCGAAATCTGGTTCAATGAGGGTTAAGATCATGTCGGATCCAATGATATATACGGATTTATCGGATTGCAGTACACCATTTCTCAAATCAAATGTAGCAGAATCAGTAACAGTGTTGATATCACCAGATGCATCTGCACCATCAGTGTATTCTACTTGGAGAATATCTCCTTGTAAGATACAATAATCGCCAGATGTTGCGGCAACATCAAATCTGTCTGTTTCTGTTGTTGTGGTAGCGCCATTAAGTGCAGTCCAGGTGTCAGTGACACTTGAACATTTACTACTTGCTGGGCCATCAGTATATCTGATTGAGATATCAGACTCGAATATTCCTGCATCAGGAGCGATTTCAGTCATTGGACCAAATGCTCTTGTTTCTTGGGTGTTGACATTATCTGTGTCGATGGTACCTTGTAAGGTAGCAGGGCCACCAGCATAGCCTAAGATGACTGATGAAGAGCCTCTGATAACAGAAACTTTCACTGGTCCTCTATTTGCTGTGCTGTTTTTATTGATATTGTCTTCACCAGATGCGGATATATCGTGATCTGGGTCGTTAACTCTAACGTGGATTGAAAGATCTCCACCAGTAATGAATTCACCAGTTTGCAGACCTTCAGTAGATCTAGCAGTTCCAGCAGTATTCATTCCACTTGCGTGGATTGGGAATAATGCTCTACCTGATGGGGTTTCATTAGTGGTATCAGCAGTAAAGTCTGACTCAACACCAAATGGTACTGGGTAGACAGTTCTATCAAGACTGACTGAACCGGTATTTGCGCGAATTCCTGCGCTGTCACCGACTTCAATGACTTCACCAGAAGCATCTCTAAAGTCAACATAGTTGACTTCAATATCGAGACCGGTTGCTGATTCAGTTGCAGTAAGAACGTGAGTTCCTGTAACTGCTACTGAAGGGCACCATGCTGTTGGAATTTGGAAATCACCAACAAAGACACCAGATGCTGCACCTGTTTCAACTAGAGAGAATCCAGTTGCACCAAGTCCAGTATCAGTCACGCCTGCTGTGCCTAAGGCTGCAAGACATGTAGCGTCAGTTGGAGTTTGCCATCTTTGGTCATCAAAGGTTATATCGAGTAATCTTCCGAGTTCGTCACCATTGGACAATGTGGTAGAGTTCCCTGCTGGGAATTGTGCTGTACCAACTGCATCAAGGTTTGCGTCACCGGAAGCAGATACTACGGTATAAATTTCAATAAGATCAGAGTCGACGTTAAGGTCTAAGTCTTCTAGTGTAACAGTAACTGTGTCAGCGTTCTTGTAATTGTTTGAATCAAATGATACGACACCAGAGTGACTAGGTGCGGCTTCTTGATCAGCTATTTGTGTACTAACACCATCTGCACCTTTGTCAAGATAATTGACTCTTGGTGCATCTTCGTCAGTCAAATCTTCAATTACGATGAAAGTTGGATCATCTGCAATTGGTGTAAGACTGGTGTAGGTATCGATATTAAGTATGTTTAGCTGATTAACCATGACATATTCAAGTGAACCTGTGAAGGTACTTGTATTGTCACCAGTTTCCTCTAATTCTAATCTGACAATTTGGTTAGCAATACGTTCGTCTGCTTCCAAACCATCATTTAAGAATCCAAAGGAAAAGAAGTCTGCTACAATTGGATTGTTTGTGGCGTCAGTAGCAATAGTTGATGAGTTGTAATTAAACAACAAACCAATATTTTGCAAATCTGGTGCGCTGGTTGCAGTTCCTGAACCAAACAATGCAGTGTTAATTGCAGTACTGTTAATTGAAACCAATCCTTGTGATGAGTTTGCTTGTCTGACTAATTTAATAGCAGACAAGTCACCATCATCTATGGATCCAATTAGACCCTGATTTTTGATGATCGGGCCGGTTGAATTTAACAGATAGATATCCATGTTACTTACTGTTGAAGTAACACTTCGGATATCATAGTTAAAGAGATTAACACCATTCAATGTAGTTGTTGTATCAGAGATTGATTCTTGTAAGACTTCTAATGTTGTACCTAAGTCAATGAGTAATGCACCAGATGATGCGATTACAACAGACTGTGATATTACACCACGTTTGCTGAAATCATCAACGGTTACTACACCAGATGAGTTAGTTCCTGCAGTTGCACGAAGGCCATGGACAGCACCGATTGCATCGATGGTAGCATCACCTGTGTGAGCATCTACAAGATATACAGCATTATGAGTAGAGTTTGTTTCACCTAAAGTGAATGGATCGCCTGTTACCAAAGATGGAATCAATGAAACATTTGGATCATTCAAATCAAGATCTTCATCAGCTCTACTGTTTATGTTGGCATCAAAGTCAGTCAAGACAACTGGAATCTCTTCACCAGAGTTCCATTCATCATCGGCTGCTTGGATATCAACAGTTGCGAAGTCAAAGCCTACAAGAACTGTAGTTGGTTTCTCATTGTAATCAATAGTTGCAGATGTTCCTCTTGAAGCAGTGGAAGCAACTTGTACGATAGATACATCGGATTCATCATAAGTACCGAATACACCAGAGTTTGGTCCTTGTTCTGTAAGTGTAATTGGTTGACTAGCTGCTGAAAGGCTGCTAGTTGCTCCACTTACAGTTACAACATCATCGTTATCATTTAAGGTAACGATGGCGGCACCTGTTCCTTGTGCATCAGTATTTAATTTTAGAATACAATTATCTTCACACATCAAGTTTCCAGCAACACTGACGATGTCCATACCGGTTTCGATACTACCATCGCCTGCTACGTTGCCGTTTTCATCGAATACTTGATAGTATCCGGTGTTGTTACTTGATAGAGTTGTCCATGTCCATGAGTCTTCATCTGTTGGGTCTATGTTAAGCCAAAGGTCAGTTATGGTTACGTGTACTTGTGCACTTGTCGGATATACTGCTCTGTCTAAACTTGCACTAGCAAACTGATCTACAGTATCAAAAGTAAGTGTTACTGATTGAGCACCACCACCTTTGTTGTACTGTACGATTACGTTACCAGTTGGGTTTAGAGAGTATAGTTGTATAAACGGCCAGACATGATCAAAGTTATCTGAACCACCACCAGTGGTAGTGGAGTTGAGACCAATTTGTCCATTAGTATCTCCTGTTAAGGAGTTGTTTGGATTTTTGGCTTCTCTAACAACATTGATTGTACCATTGCTTGGAATTGATGTTCCTCCTGGTATATTACTACCAGTAAAATCAACTTCATAAACTCCGTTACATTGTGCAGTAAGTGCTGTACCGGCAGCAGTACCATTTGCACCACCACCATGAGAAGCATTACCAGTAAAAGGCAAAGCAATACCAACAGTATCAGCTACGCTGAATCCTACTGCATTGTTTGTATTTGTACCAGTTGCACATAGTGTACCGAAATCTAATCCAAGAGTAGAGTTACCACTATTTGTAATAGCTGTGAAATCTGCTCTGGATGCTTGTTGTCTGTCTGCAAAGTAACCATACCAGTTACCGTCGACGGCTTGAACCATTCTCAGGATCTTTCCGTTGACTGTAACATCTGGTTCACCTTTTGCCTCATCTGTGTCATCAATATCACTATCAATGACGACCACCTCGATTACTTGAGGTCCTGACATATAGTTATCAAACTGTGAGTTTTCTGCGGAAACAAATAGGTTAGCGTTTGCGGCATGTGCTACTGGCATCATAGATGGAGCAGCGATAACCATACCACCGGCTAACATAATTGTCATTAATGTAAGACTAGTTATTTTACGTCCTATTTCGTTATTCATGTTATTGGTCTATTTCTTAAAAATTAGTATAAAAGCCTAATGGACGAATTGTCCACAAATTTGTCAGATCTTGTGATAATTTCAGAATATTTGAAAATTATATCAAATTTCTATAACATACATCATAAAAATTACACATATCTATTTTATTTATGAATTGATCCAAGTATATTTCAATATTTTTTGAAAAAAATGTAATAATTACAGACTAGATTAAACTTTGATCTCTTTACCTAAGAGAGTTTTGTATAAAGATATTGCATCAGATTCATCTTTTGAACCAACAACTACAGCCGAACCTCTCTTCATAAAATTTACAGATAGATCATTTGTCCTCATAGATAATCCCAAGTCACCTAAATTTTCAACAAGGAATCCTTTTTCTTTTGCAGTTACAGTTACACTTGAAACATTAAGATCAAAAGTTTCAGTTGGAGTAATAGAATAGGTTCTCTTACCTCTATTTCTTCCACATAATTCTTCTAAAATTAATTCTTGTTTTTCTTCAACCTTCAATTTTCCAGTTCCACAAATTGGACATTCTTCAGCTTTGAATGTTCTAGTGCTGTTAAAATCTAAATTTTCTAAATCAATATGTAATATTCTTTCAGAGAGGTTAGGAGTTTTTCCAATAATTATTTTAACTGCTTCTGAAACTTCAATTGCCCCAACAATAGAAAGTATTGGTGGATGAACACCTTCAATACTACATGTAGGCATTGTATCTTCATCTAATTCAGGAAACATACAAAAATAACATGCAGATTTTTTTGGTAAAACAGTAAATGCTTGTCCAGAAGTTCCAACTGCAGCTCCTGTAACAAACGGGATTTCAAACTTTACACATGCTTTGTTTAATGCATATCTTGCATTTACACTATCAAGGGCATCAATTACAACATCACATCCTTCAACAACTTCTAATGCAGTATAATCATTTACAGAAATAGCTAATGCCTCTATTTTACAATCAGGGTTTAGTTTTTGTAATTTTTTTGCAGCTACTTCAACTTTAACTTGACCAACATCATCTTCATCAAACATCATTTGTCTATGTAAATTAGATAATTCTATTACATCTCTATCAACAATACGTAAAGTTCCAACTCCCATAGTAGCTAGCCTAGAAATAATTGGATGTCCTAAACCACCAGTTCCAACAACACAAACTTTTGCATTTTTTAATTTTAACTGTCCTCCATATCCTATTTCTTCTAACATCACTTGTCTTGAAAATTTATCTAATTCTTTTGGAGAGAGTTCTTCAGATCCGCCAGCCACTGCAGGTAAAATGTAAACTTCATCACCATCATTTAGAAGGGTTTCCATTCCGGCAGAAAACTTTGCATTTTTTCCATTGATGTAAATATTAATCAAAGAACGAGGAGTTCCATCACCTTCCAAAACTCTACGCTTGAAGTCATCGCCCATAATATCAGATATTTTTGCAAATGCATCAATTAGTGAATCAGATGAAATATCGATTTTCTTTTCTCCGCCACTTTGATTAAGCACAGATGGAATTGTGAATGTTATGTTTGCCATTAGTTGACTACCGCCGAAATTTCTGAAATATTTGCCTTCATCACTTTTGGTTTTTGTAAAACTTCCATGATTGATTCAGTTGCCTTCAAACCATTACCAGTAACATAACATACTACTTTGTCATTTGCATCAATCTTTCCTTGTTCAACCATTTTCTGAAGAACAGATATCGACACACCCCCTGCAGGCTCTGTGAAAATTCCTTCAGTTTGTGCAAGTAATAATATCGCATCAAGAATTTCCTTATTGTTACATTCTTCTGCAAATCCATTATACTGTGCTAAACGTTTGAGAACATATCTTCCATCTCCTGGATCTCCAATTGCTAAACTTTTTGCAACAGTTTCAGGATTTTCAACAGGAATTACTTCTTTACTATTTTTCTTAAATGCATTAACAATTGGTGCACACCCATGTGGTTGTGCTGCAATCATATGCATATTAGATACATTATCAAGTAATGAAACAGTTTGTAATTCTTCAAAGCCTTTGCAAATTGCATTAAGCATTGCACCACTACCAACAGGGACTATCAATTGATCAGGTACTTGCCAATCAAGTTGTTCTGCAACTTCATATGAAAATGTTTTAGAGCCTTCTACATAGTGAGAACGCATGTTAATGTTAACTATACCAATTCCCTTGCTGTCACCAATTTGTGCGGCAATTCTATTTGCATCATCATATGTTCCATCAACTGCAATATAGTTAGCACCATATGACAATGCTTGTGCAATCTTTGCCATCTCAATATTACTTGGTGCAAATACATGACAAGGTAATCCAGCTTTAGCTGCATGCGCAGCAGTTGCAGATGCCAAATTACCAGTAGATGCACATCCAACAGCAGATAATCCTAGTTCTTTTGCTTTTGAGATTGCAACCCCAGCTGGTCTATCTTTGAATGAAAATGTAGGATTTACAGAATCATTTTTTATGTAAAGATTATTTAATCCCAATTTTTTTCCGAGGTTGTCAGCTTTGATGAGAGGAGTCATTCCAGCGCCGATACTTACAATATTTGATTTGTCTTCTATAGGTAATAATTCAAAATATCTCCAATAGGTATGCTCACGATTTGTAAATGTGTTTTTTGTGATAGTAGGAAAATCATATTTTACATCAAGAGGTCCAAAACAATCCTCACATACGTATTTGAAAGCAGTGTCATATTCTTTTTTGCATTCTCTGCATTGTAGTGAAGTTCTAGTCAAGATCAGTATATCCTTTGAGAATATAGATAAAAAATCCTAATATCAAGTTAAACAATACTTAATTTTAGGGACTAAAAAATATAGTGAATAATAGTAATCATACGGGGAAAAATAGGAAAACGTGAATTTTAAAAACGGTTAAAAAATAAATTTTTAGAATTATGAATTATGAGGAAGGTTTTTAGAGATTTTAACAAGACCATTCCTATGAAAACAAATTCTATGATTGGAATAATTGGAGGAATTGTAATTATTATAGCAATCATAGGCATTATTTTTACATTTAATCAAGAATCAGATACTACCGAAGTTGAAGATGTATTTGATAAAGAAATTCAACCAACAGAAAGTCCCGAAATTGAAAAAAAATATGAGGAAATTCAAACAGGAAATGAAATTCAAACAGGAAATGAATACGAGTATAAAAACAAGGATAGAGAATGGAGAACAGTAGGACCATTCCAAATTGATCGTGAGGAATATGCCATTGGTGAAAAAATATTCATCAGGGCAGGTGGATTTGAAATTGGTGAAAAAGGAGAAATTGTTGTATTGAGACCGCTTAATACAACACATAGTAAAATATACATGACAATTCCATTTGATGAGTCAAAAAGAGAATCATTCAACATGTATTTTGAACCTCAAATATCAAAATCAAAGAAAATATGTTCAGTAGATGATTTGATAGGAGAGTGGACGTTAATGTTTAGAGGAACTGAATATCAAGATCTGAGTTTTAAAATTTTAGATACATTAGGTGTTGTTGGAGGGACAGACATTGAACCAGCTTGTTAGTTTATTTTTCTAAATTGTTATGAAAACAAACATTTTCCCCAGTATGACATGCAGGTCCTGATGGTTCAACAAGATAAATAATTGCATCACAATCACAATCAACTAAAATTTCTTTTACTTTTTGAATATTACCTGATTCTTCTCCTTTCATCCAAAGTTTATTTCTTGAACGACTCCAAAACCAAGAATTTCCAGTTTTCTTTGTTAGTTCAAGAGATTCTTTATTAGAATATGCAAGAGTGAGAATATCTTTTGTGTTTACATCCTGAACTATAATTGGAATTAATCCTCCACTTTTTTCAAAATCAATATCATCAATAGATTTCTGCATGAATAGAATTCAAATATTATCTATTATAATCTTACAGGTATTTTTTTTCCTTTAAGAAATTTCTTTACTCCAGTAACACCATGTGTGTCATAGTGAAAAATTGATGCTGCAAGTGCAGCATCAACATTTGATTTTTGGAAAATCTCAACCATATCATCAGGTTTGCCACATCCACCTGAAGCAATGACTGGGATAGATAGAGAATCAACAATTTTACTAGTCAATAAAATATCATATCCATCTTTTGTACCATCTTTATCAATACTAGTGAGAAGAATCTCACCAGCTCCAAGAATTTCAGCTTTTTTTGCCCATTTAATAACATCAAGGCCTGTTCCTTCTTTTCCACCATAAATGAAAACCTCAAACCAAAACTTCTTTTCATTTTCTGAAAAAATAGTTACATTATCTTTGATTTCATAATTTCTTTTAGCATCTATTGCAACTACAATACATTGTCTACCAAATAACTCCATTAATTCAGTAATTACATCAGGATTCTTTATTGCACCTGTATTGATGCCTACTTTATCTGCACCATTAAGTAAAATATTTCTTGCATCATCTAATGATTTTACACCTCCTCCAACAGTAAATGGAATGTCAATAACAGATGCTACATCTCTAACTAAATCTTTGAGAGTTCTTCTTTGCTCATCAGATGCGGTAATATCTAAAAAGATCAATTCATCTGCACCTTCATTACTATATTTTGCAGCAAGTTCTACAGGATCACCTGCATCTTTAATTGATTCAAAATTCAGTCCTTTTACAACCCTACCATTTTTCACATCAAGACAAGGGATGATTCTTTTTGTCAATGTCATGATACTTTCTTTGCCTCCTCAATAGTTATTTTATTTTCATATAGAGCCTTTCCTAAAATAACACCAAATGCATTTTTCTCTTTTACATCATTAACATCATTAACATTTGAAATACCACCACTTGCAATGATATTTGTATTCTCCAGACTGCAAGCTTGTTCTAAATATTTTAAATCAGGGCCTTCCATTGTCCCATCTTTACTTACATTAGTTAGTAAAAATTCAGTAAACCCCATTTCTAAAAATTCTTTAATAGAATCAATGAGTTTAATTCCAGTTTTGTCTTGCCAACCATGAATTACTATTTCACCATCCATATGATCAACTGAAATAACAATCTTTTCAGAACCTAAAGATAAAAGTAATTTTTTCAATAATTCTTTGTTCTTAAACGCCAAAGTTCCAATTACAATTCTATTTGAAATTTTTATCACATCCAAAATTAATGATTCATCACGTAAACCACCTGCAACTTCAACTGGAATCGTAATTTCTTTTAAAATTTTCTTGATCATTTCTAGATTAGAACCAATTCCCAATGTGGCATCCAAATCCACAATATGTAACATATTAGCACCATTTGCTTCCCATTTTTTTGCAATTTCAACAGGATCATTACTATACACGGTTTTTTGTTTTGGATCACCCTTGTACAATCTAACCACTTGCCCATTCATCAAATCAATTGCAGGTATCACTTTCATTTCTTACACACATCAAGGAAATTTTTTAACATTATTTTTCCAACTGTACTTGATTTTTCTGGATGGAATTGCGTTCCAAAAAAGTTTTCATATTCAACTACAGCTGGAACTTTAATTCCATAGTCAGATTCTGCAGTAATAATATTGTCAGAAATAGGTTTTACCCTATACGAATGAACAAAATAAACCCAAGAACCATCCTCAACTCCTTCTAAAATTTTTCCAGGTTTTTTAATTTCCAAATCATTCCAACCCATATGAGGTACCTTCATAGAATCAGGCAATACAATTACTTCACCTTCAATTATACCAAGTCCTTTCTCTTTTCCTTCCTCACTTTTTTCAAAAAACATTTCCATCCCAAGACAAATTCCAAGAACAGGTGTATCACCAACATAATCTCTAAATTGAATTTTAGAAAAATCTACAATACTATGAATTGCAGGATCAAAATTTCCAACACCTGGAAGTAACACTCCAGAATATTCATTGGGTTTATCAAAATTAGAAATTACATCAACTGTAGCACCTACTTTTTCAAGAGAATTTTTTAAGCTGAAAATATTTCCAGCACCATAATCAAAAATTGCAACACTTACCATTACATTGAACCTTTTGTACTTGGGATTCCTTTTTGTTTTTTATCTAATGTAGATGCATTTCTAAATGCAACAGCAAGTGATTTTATTGCAGATTCTACTTTGTGGTGATCATTTTCTCCATACTTTACAGTAAGGTGGATACAACTATTCAGATTTTGCAGTAATGATTGGAAAAAATGTTCCAGATCTTCTTTGGAAATATTTTCAATTTTATTTCGTTTAATTGACAAAGTTAATTTCCAAAATGGTCGTTTTACCAAATCAATAGACGCTTCTGCTAATGATTCATCCATAGGTACTGATGCATAGCTAAATCTTGTTATTCCACTTCGTGAACTAAGGGCTTTGTCAATTGTTTGACCAATTGTAATTGCAGTATCCTCAATTAGGTGATGTTCAATTCCATCATTTGATTTTGCATCTACTTTAAGATCCATCATACTGTGTTTCCCAAATGAAGTGATCAAGTGATCAAGAAAATTAATACCTGTTTTGATACTTGTTTTTCCCATTCCATCTAAATTAACTGAAACAGAAACGCTAGTTTCCTTAGTACTTCGTTTAATTGATGCTTTTCTTGGTGCCATATTTCTCACAGATATGTTATTTGGTATATTCTAAATTTAATACCTTTGGAAGTAAATTAATTGAATCCAGTACCAAAACAGCCTCGTTTTGTTGGAATAATTCAAGTTTTTCTCGAGGATTTTTACTAGTACCAATAATTCCACAAAAGATAACTTTGGAACCAATATCTGTCACTTTTTTTGCCATGATAAAATCTTCCATAGAGTCTCCAACATAGAGAGTTATTCCATCACCCATGCCTTTAATGGAATCAAGCAATGGTTGAGGATTAGGCTTTGCAAGTTCTCTGGATTCATCTTCTAAAAACACAGAATTATTCAAATCAAAATTCTCTAACATTTCTTTTAATGAATATCGGACAGATTCCTTCCCTCTTCCTGTAACCATTGCAATTTTTGAATTAAATTTTGTTTGTAAAGATTTTAATAAATTTTCATTTAGAATTACATCATCTTGTTCAATTAATCCAGATTCAGAAAATTTTGATGTGATTTTAAATAATTTTTTATATAATTCAGGCCCATAAAATAATTGATCAAAAATTTGATATAAAAGATTTTGATGGTGAGTTCCAGGATAAGATAATTGCTTTTTGATTTTAGAAATATCAGTTTGTGTTTCTAAATATTTTTCAACAGATACAATACCACTAGAATCAGAATTTCTTATTACATCAAAAATAAATCCTGTTGGATCTTTTTCAAGTTGATTTGCAGCAACTAAAGAAATTATTGCAGCATATGTTAAATCAACCTCATCATTGAATCCACCAGTAGATTTGAAACCATCAATTATTTTAAAATCAACAATAATTGAATTATTAATTTTTGTAAAATTTTCTAAAATATATTGAGTTGTTTTAATTATTGCTAAATCATACGATTTTGTAATATCTATTAATACTCCATCACAATCAAAAATTATAAGATCAATTTTTTCCAATGTATCACAACAAGAATCATCAATGTAGATCCCTTCTGATTTTTTATCCAGAGTCATCCCAATAAATCACGAATAGCCAATAAAAATTTTGAATTCATCTCTTTTGTTCCAATACTTACTCTTAGACACCCATCATGATTTCCTATCTTACCTAATTTCCTAATGGATATTCCTTGTTCTGCAAGAGCAGAATAGATTCGTTTGTATGAACCGTGAGCATCAAAAAGTACAAAATTAGCCTGGGAATCAAACACATCAAATGCATCATATTTTCTAAGATTTTCAATTATTCTCTTTCTTTCTGTTTTAATATTTTCAACAGCATTTTGCATTAGATTTAATTTTTCCAAAGCTGAAATTCCAGATTCTATAGTTATTGTACTCAAAGGGTATGGGTACTGTAACACACTCATAAAGACCTCAGTGAATTTCTTATTCGCAATAAAATATCCTAATCTTAATCCAGCTAATCCAAATGATTTTGAAAGTGTTTGAACTACTATTAGATTCTCGTGGGTTTTCACCATATTAGAAAGAGTATAATCACCAAATTCTCCATATGCCTCATCAATTATTACAAGACCTTTGAATGATTTAATGAGTTTTTGTAATTCATTTTTTGGGAATTGAAATCCAGTAGGATTGTTTGGAGAGTCAAGATAAAGGATATCTGCATTTTTTGATTGTTTTGTAAATTCATCAATATCTAATTTCATATCATCAGAAAATGGTATTGCTATTAATGGAATAGAATATAATTTACATCGTTCCTCAAAGAACCCAAATGTAGGATTTGAGGTCAATACTTTAGTCTTCTTTGATGCAAAATTAGATAATATTAAATCCAAAATTTGATCAGAGCCATTTCCTATACCAATCATTGAATTAGGTATTTTAGAAAATTTAGAAATAGATTTAATCAAATCATCTATCCTGCCAAGAGGATATTGTCTTACATCAGAATTTTTTTTGGCAGATGCTATAATGTCATTTTGAAATTGTTTTGGAATGACATAATTTTCATTTGAATCAAGTTTTACTGAATCTTCTACAAGGTCAGGTTTTTTGTAACCACCAATAGATAAGAATTTTTTAATTTTTTCATCAAACCAATTCATTCCAATCTACCTCTTATTGCCTCATAATGATTATCAAGTCCTTCAGAACTAGTCAAGACTTTGAGATGTTTTGAGATTTTAGATAGTGATTGTTTGGAACAACTCACTTGGGTATTTACCTTGATAAAATCTAGAACAGAGAGTGAGCCACGAATTTTTCCAAATCCATTGGTAGGTAGGATATGATTTGAGCCTAAAACATAGTCACTGGCAGAAGATGGAGTATTATTTCCAATCAAAATCAATCCAGATGTCGTAACTTTAGATGATATAGATTCAGGATTTTTTGTCATAATTTGCAAGTGTTCAGGAGCCAAGATATTTGAAAGTTTTATCATATCTGATTTATTTTTACAAATTGCAATAAAGCCATTATTTGTTAGACTAGATTTTACAAGTTTTGTTCTTTGAACTTTTGGCACTAATTCAGAAAGAATGTTAGAAACTGATTTTGCAAGTTTTTGTGAAGTTGTGATCAAATAACAAAAAGTGTCACTACTGTGTTCAGATTGAGAAATTAAATCCAACGCAACAAACTTTGGATTTACAGAATTATCTGCAATGATTCCTAATTCTGTAGGACCTGCAAGCATATCAATTCCAGTTGTTTCATTAATCAAAGATTTTGCAATTGTAACAAATATACCGCCAGGACCTACAATTTTGTCAACTTTAAGAATAGATTTTGTTCCATAAGATAATGCTGCTATTGATTGTGCACCACCTGTTTTGTAAATTTCATTAGCACCACAAATATTTGCAGCCACAATTGTCATGGGATCAATTTGTCCATCTGAATTTGGAGGAGATACAACTACGATTCTTTTAACACCTGCAACTTTGGCTGGGACAACAGACATTATTGCAGAACTAGGATATCTTGCTAAACCACCTGGAACATAGCATCCAACACTTTGAATTGAAGTGAACTTTTTAGAAATTTTAACTCCATCATGATTAATTATTTTGTTTTTTAATAGCGATTTAATTTCAGATTCTGTCTTTTCCAATCTATTTTTTGCTAAACGTAATGCTGCTAATTCATTTTTACTAATTTTTGAATAAGCATTTTTTATTTCTCTTTGAGATAGACGTAATGATAAAATATTTGCACCACTAAATTTTTTTTCATATTTTCTAATTGCACTATCTCCATTTTTTTTGACATTTTTTAGAATAGATTCAACAATGATTTTGTTTTTTTGAGGCTGTTTTGGAAGAATTTTGTCTGCAAATTTTTCAATATTAGTAACTTTGATAATTTTCATCAATTTTCTTCGTCACGCTTTATCTCCTCAAGTTCCAAAATTTGTCTTGGTTCATGAACTACAAGACCCTGAGCAATCTTCCTTAATTTAGGAATAAGTTTGTGATATTCTTCTTTTTTAATTACAGTATTTACTCCAAACCATCCTTGTTCACTTAATGGACTAATTGTAGGTC
>Ga0209667_1001340_pt1 | contig 18091 bp, 11 predicted proteins | sample SaaInlV_165m_DNA_2_FD_184682 | JGI IMG/M metagenome (GOLD analysis project Ga0209667, IMG submission 184682) | Marine microbial communities from expanding oxygen minimum zones in the Saanich Inlet - Saanich Inlet SI037_S3LV_125m_DNA (SPAdes)... | ecosystem: Environmental > Aquatic > Marine >... | reverse complement strand
GCTAAACGAGAGTCGATCTTCTCGCGCCGTACGTTTCGACCAATCCGTATTCGTGGATCAAGCGCCTTGAGGCGCTCGCTGCATTCATCGCCCTGATCGAATGCGAAGGACTCTTTGAATAGCTTGAATTTTTCCAAAAGCCGAACCAGTTCCCTTTCGCCGTCCCGGGTGATGCCCTTGACGTTCAGAGCCAAAAGGGTGGGGTGGCGCTTGCGCTCCCGAACCAATGCGAACGTTTCTTCGAGGCTCGGAACACGTACCCCGGTAAACCGTGGGTCGAACCAGCTGCCAGCATCAAATTCTTGCAATTGTTTCCATGTGAATTCGCTTAGGGGGCGATTCGGACCGTTGGTGGTTCGAACAAGCGTTGCATCATGCAGAACGACGAGTTTACCGTCTCGGGTCGTGCGGATATCGAGTTCGAAGCCCATTCCGAGTTCCAGGCAACTGGCAAAGGCCGGTAGCGTATTTTCGGGTGCATGCTGAGGAAGTCCCCGGTGGCCGATGAGAATCGGATCGTTCGCATGAAGGCTTATTAGCGGCAATAAAAAAAGCCCGAAGGATAGACGAGTCATGGCATGATTCGAGGGTTTTTAGTGTAGAAGATTGAGTGTGGTAGACAACACCGTGGAACTGATGCGATCCAATTGGGGGCGGGCCGGATTCGAGAACTTTGGTTTGTCAGACAAAAGATAAGGGGCAATAAGGTATTCTGGCAAGAATGCGAAGCGTCCCTTACCTGCCGGTCGGTAGACTGCGGCAACCACCTTGCTCTTACCGTTCAATTCAATTCTGGCTAGCGGCTTGATGTCCGACGTGAAATTTGATTTGAACCAATAGGGACATTTGGGCTTTTGCCACCCTGCTTTAGTGTCTGGGTTGTGAATGAAAGGATAAGCTTGTTCACCTGTCGATTTTGCAAGTGGTCCGCAAAAGTAGACGCTTTGCTGATCGATGTGATCAAGGTTGTTCTGACCATACTCGGTCGTTACTGGTAGCGTATCGGGGTCGGCTTTGATCAGTGCCTGCGAAAGAGGGCCTAGGAGACCTTTGTGTTCGCCACCAATGATAAGTAATTTTCCTCCGGCATCCGTATAATTGTTAATTGCTTGAACCAATTTGTCATTTTGTAGTTTTCCTGAACAGAGGATTGCCACCGAAGTGCTTCTCTTATCGAGCTTTATTTCGGGCTCACGTGCATCGATCACTCGGAAGGGGATTTTCGACTTATGCAATTCGCGGAGAATGGCGGAAGCCAGAAAACGGCCGCCGAAGGAGAGCCCCCCCTTGTTCATTGTGGTAGATGGTTCCACCACGACGCCGATCGCCGGGATATTCGGATCGGTCTGGAGTTTCAGCCATGGGGCGTAGAGAGCATCGGAAGACAGTGGACGCGCAGCTACGAATTTCGTATGTCGTGCTTTGTAGTCGGCGAGAAGCTCAGGTGTAAGGACTGGGACAGGTTTGCTTTCGTTGATCAAAGCCCATGCAGTGGTGATCGCCTCCAGCCACTTCCTCACTCCATAAGCACCCAACTCGGCCATGGCGAATCGCGAGTCGGCAAGAGCTCCTTCACCCGCATCGGGATTGAAGGCGGAAGCGATGAGCACGCTCCGTTCGGACATGAACTGGTTTGCCTGAAGGCCGTGCAACATGATTTCAACCAGAACTTCCTGCGTCTCTTTACCAAGGCTCTTTGGGGAAACCGGGCCCAATGCTTCTAAAGCCAGAGCATATCCTTCAGGTGTTCGGCAGAGTTCACCGAAGTCGAGCACCCCGTCTTTTCCAAATTTCATTCCGTAACCACCTTTGAATGCATAAGTAAGGTAGTGAATAAGTGGATCGTGATTGCAGGCTACCTCGTCAGCCAGAGTGTGGGCAAGACATGCGCCCCAGAATGCAATGCGGTTTCCGTCCCGATCCTTCAAGGCACGATACAGCAAAACGTAATTGACCGCCTGTCCCTTCGCTGAGTGGAGGGCATAGGGCGTTTTGATCTTGTACTTGGAGAGGATAGCCAAGTCGTTTGGAGTTATGACTCTGCCCTTTTTTTTCTCGTATTCGGACCATGGAGTGAAATCGTCCGGCACCTTGGCATCCTTGACGAAGGCTTTGCGATTCTCCGGAGAGAGAAGAGCCTTGATTTCAACCGGAAACCGGTCGAGCGCGATCCGGTTGACATCGTAGTGCCCCGGTCCCCACGCGTTTAAACACATAGAGCTTCCGACCAAGGCGAGCATCAGAATCGAGAGGGTGATGGAAGCGTTACTTGTTGGAAGTCGCATTTTCATACTGCTGGCGCTCGGAATCAATTACCTTTGCCGTCGTGGTCAATGGCGACATCACCCTCGCGGATTTCAAGCTTCGGCAAACACATGCTACTTCGGTGTGCCCGGACCATTCTCCGGCAGCGGGTCAAGAGGCAGACCCGTCGATACAAGTTCAATCCCGCTGAGCAGGCTCTGGCCCTTGCGCTCGGTGAAGGTCAGCGTGCAATCGCCATCGATTTGGACATTCGTGAACTCTTTGACCAAGCACTTCATCTTGCCTTGGGCCGCGGCGAAGATATCGAGATTTTTAAGCACGGATTTTCCCTGCAAAGCGACATCGAACACGCGGAGCCCGGCTGCGGCGTGTTGTGGTTCGACAAAGTAGAGCCGTACGGTAAACGTTCCGGGTTCCAGTTCCGTCAGCCTCAAAGACTTCAGACCCCGTGCACCGGAGGCACAGACCCAGGGCCAGCCTTTACCATCCTCGATGATGAACAGGGAATGGTGATAAAAGTAGTCGGGGGTTGCTGGTTGCGTCCCGATCTTTATCTCGGGCGAAGGTCCGCCGACGCTGGGATAGTCGAGAAACAACGTTCCGCCGTGGGTCATGCGGTCGCCGGGTGCCCCAAGGTTGACTCCGATACGCACGATTGGCTTGGCGGTGACCTTTCCCCAGGCAGTCCATTGTTCGAACGTCTGCGGCATACTGATCAGCGCCGCGCCCGTTGGCAACGGGTAACTGCATGTGCAGCCCTCGTAGAAATACGGCATGCTCAAGATGCCGTTGGCCGGGATGATGCTGTTCGTGCAACCGGAGCGAGGGCCCGCAATATTGATGGTGCCGCTTTCAATACGCTTGTCGTAGAAAGCAGGAGTCGCCGAACGCATTGTGATCATGTGGCCGTAGTCCACCCCACCGTCGCAACCATAACTTTTGACATAGCATCGCGGCTCGACGAGTCCGGTCAACGGATTCTTCATTTGCCCCTTTTCTGCCTCTTTCCGAAATGGATAGACCTTTGGTTTCTCACCCCTGGACTGTAGCTCCTGAAAATGCGACTCGACATATGGCGGTCGAAATTGATAGGGCGGTCGAAAGTCGACGCCCGCGGTTTTTGGGACTCGTTCCAACCGCGACTCGGCTTCGTCTCGCGACATCACGCGGCCGGTGTAGACGTCCATGAAGGATGCATTAAGCAGTCGGAACCGTCCCGTCCCGTCGCGATGGAGATGGTTGACGTGTCCCATCTTGTCGACTTTACCCTGCCAATCCTTGTCCTGCGAAATCATGACGCCACCGACGATGCTCGGTTGCGGGGCTCGTTTGAAGCGTGCAATGGAATCGTCAAACCACAAGATACCCAACGGAGCGCGGACGAGGGCATCGGGCGCGCTCCAATCGTTCGTATAGTCGACGGCACCCGGTAACGCACCGGAGCGACGGACGAGCAGGAGGTCGCCGTGGCGTTCAACCTGGGCTTCGGTATGGCCTGCCGCGCGGAGCCAGTTGCGAATTTCCTTGTCCCGCGTCGATTCTACATAGAGACAGGCGACGCCCCCGTACGGCTTTAGTGTTTCATATAACGTAAGCAGGTAGTCAGCGCCCGCGCCAAGGCGGGTCGCGCCCCAGTCTTCCGCCACAATCAGATCGGCCAGATAACACGGGAACGCGACTTCCTCGAGTTTGCCCGCCGCGATCGACAGGCGGCCAGCCGGTGCGGAAGGTTCAAGGATACGTCGCCGCATTGCGTCGGCGTCGGATTCAGCGGGAGCTAACGCAATGACGTGGAGATTCGTCGCGGTAGCCAGTTGTTGCGCCATCCGGCCATTGCGCATGCCCAGCACGATCGCGTAGCCACTGTGAACGGAAGTCAGCGTGCGCAGGTCGGCGATGGTCGTCGCCAGCGCTTTGTCGACGCTAGGTCTGGGAGCCGGTTGTGCCGAGTGAAACTTCGGTGAAACCCTGGTATCGCCGAAGCAATATATCATTCCGTCTCGGTTCGTGACGAACAGCCGGCCGCTGGCAGCAATGACGCTGTGAATGTCGCCGTCGACTTCCTTCATTCCGTCAGCATAATTCAACTGAGTGCCACCAAGCGCAACCTGTGTCCGCGATCCGGCGACTCCCTTGCCCTTGCGCAGCCCGCCCTCATGCCGATCGCGGTTGACGACACTGTCGAATTTGATCTTTCCGCGTCGAATATCCCGGGCAACTTTCGGGTCCATCTGCATGAACCAGCCGCCAGGAACGCCGCCTTCGGACGGGAGTGTGAAATCAAGCAATTTCCCGGTATGGCGATCGAAGGTCGCTGGTCGCGCTGCACCACAGGGTACGAGCAATTCATCGCCATTGACCAACAGGTATCCTTGTGGAGAGAGTCCTCCCAACGCTTCGGCGCCTGCATGCGGTTGCTGACCATACAATGTCCCGCAGCGATCGTTGACCCATTTGACCTGACCTGACCTGGCGTCGAGCGCGTAGACAAAGACGCCCTCCAGCGGCCAGACTCCGGCGGCGAAATAGACGGTTTCCTCGGTCAGCACTGGTCCCCCGCGGATGGGCCAGACAGAAATCAACCGGCCATTGCCCAGAAGTTTTCGAGCTGAAGGGACGGCGCGAAACTTCCATTGCAGCGTACCGTCGGACGCGTTCAAACAGTACAGATGTCCGTCGTCCGATCCGAAGTAGAGCTTATTGCTCCACCCAACCGGTGCCATCCGCACGGGACCGGCTGTGTAGAACCGCCACTTCTCCTTTCCGGTCTCGACCGCATAGGCGACAACTGCATCGACATGCGGCACCGCCACATACATCGTGTCGTCCATAACAATCGGCTCGTAACCCTGGTCAAACTGGAGCCGAGACTTGCGGAAAGCGGGTTTCACCGGGGGAAGTTGTCGCTTCCATTGCAGACGCATCGGAGCGGGAATCTTCTCGGTCGAGATATTCGTACGGCCGGCGTTATGCCGCCAGGTGGGCCAATCAACCTCTGCCATCAGGCTGGGGAATGACAATAGCCCAATCAGGAAAACAGCGAAATAACACGTGAGGCTGTGCATGGGAATACGTTTCTTTAGCGCGACGCTATCAGTCCGGTTCCAGGTATAAACACGCATGGCGCTACCAAGCAGGGCGATTTTCATGGTCATGAGACGGATGAAAGGATTACTTGCTGGCAATCGCAATTTCATATTCGCAGGAAAGCAGTCGTAAGGAGTTCATGGATATGTTTTTCGATCCAGCACTCTTCCGTCGAGGCCCTTGATTTCGACGACCATTTTTGCCGGGTTCTTGGTGATTGTCAGGAGAACGTAGCTGTCTTCCCCTTTCAGGAATGCGGACTTAGGGTCAGGATAGTGTGTACCTTTTCCGCTCAGCGAAGTGTTGTAGTAAGAGAAGCCATCGACCTCGGCTCGTTCGGCGTAATAGCCGAAACCAGTGATCGCGATCGTACCCTTGCGAAACATGCCATGCCATGCCCCACGAGCTTGTGCTCGCATGGAACCGTTTCTCTCATTGTAGAGAGTTACGACGAACTTCCGCTCATTGTCCTTCATAAGTTTGTCGTACCAAAGAAATTGTTCGGATTCTTTTCCAAATGAATGGCTTGATTGCCAAGTACTGCCTTGATCCGAGATGTGATGCAAATCGAGCGCAGCAAAACGAATGTCGAAACCGGGTATGTCGAAATGCCATTTCCACTCATCTCCCGGCAGTTCGAAGAATCGGCGAAAGGCCGTGGCTTCTATATCGTATACCGGTTTTTCAGGGGGTTTGTTTCCCCTTGGCCTTATCTGTTTGTCATGGTTGCCAAGCACAGGCATGAACGGAACGGATCTGAAAAGTTCGGGGTAACGTTCAATCAGTTGCAGATAGGGTTTTATGCATGCTTTCTTTCCGTCACCACAAAGTTGGTGGATGTTTTTAATGTTGTCGCCTGCAGTCAGTAGAAGATGCACGTTATCCTTCTTAATGGCAGAGAGATCGGGTAATCCTTGCCAATCGGCTACGACGGCGACTCGTAGCACATCCGTCGGGTACCCCTTAAAGGTAGCATCCTTCGAGAATTGCTTGCCTGTTTGGACGGAGTAGTGATAAACGCCTCCTGTTTCGGCGAGGGGAATCTCGACATGGTGCAGCGTGGTGTCGTTGGCGATCCGAACTTCCTGTCCATACTCCTCGGTTCTACCGAAACGAACGATCGATTCACCAGGTTCTTTCGATACCCAGTTGACCACGAGCTTGCCCGGATCGTGCGAACGATGCCCCAACCAGATTTGATCGATGCTAGGCTCGTTTGCATTTAGTATGACCAAGGATGATGCGAAAAGGAGCAGTATCAATTTGGAGCGTATTTTTTTTATTTTACGATTTTGGGTTTGGTTTCAGTTGTAAACGACGAACGAAATTCAAGCCGATTAATTCTTCCGCAAGGACATCGCGCCGGCGTGGACCAGACGCACTTGGTACAGGGAGGTGCGCGCCGTGATGTAGAGCGTTTTGTAATCCTTGCCCCCGAAGCAGACGTTGGCCGGTTTTTCGGGAACCTCGATGGTCTCCAGCTTCTTGCCGTCGGCATCATAAACCTGAACCTGCCCATGAGTGAGGTAGAGGTTCCCCTTTACGTCTACCGCCATCCCGTCGCTTCCCTCGTCGATGGTGAACAGCTTCTTGCCGAGCTTTCCCTGCTTGCTGACGGCATAGCAGGTCACGGTATCGGGATAGTTGTGATACTTCGGATCTGGATGGCGCTTGTGCCCACCTGTGTCGGCTACGTAGAGGCGCGATCCGTCGGGAGAAAAGACGATGCCGTTGGGCATGGCCAAGTCCTTGATCAGGACCTCGACTTTACTCGTTTCCGGATCCAGTTTGTAGACCCAGTGGCCGGGAATTTCATGCGGTGCCCGCAAACCCCAAGGCGGATCCGTGAACCAAAGGGTTCCGTCCTTCCAAACGGCAACGTCATTGGGCGAGTTGAAGCGTTTGCCTTCGAACTTTTCGGTCAGGACCTTGGCCTTGCCGTCCTTACCGATGCGGATGATGTTCCGCGCCGCATGTTGACAAGAGATGATGCGACCCTGCAGATCGAGAATATTTCCGTTGGCCTGCTCGCTTTTGCGGAATACGGACAATCCGTCCTTTTGGCTCCACTGCATGAGCTTGCTGTTGGGGATGTCGGAGAAGACGACCTTGCTTTCCTCTGGCAGCCAAACGGGGCCCTCCGTGAATTTCATGCCTCCGGCCAGTTTTTGTACCTTGGCCCCGGGCTGGACGAGTGTAGCGGCTTGCAGAGAGAGTGCCACGACAGAGAGGGCCGTGATTAGTGATAGGATGACTTTTTTCATGATCATTGTAGGGTGAGGGTTTGGTAAGTGAAGAGATTCTGAAAAAAGAGAGTTTTTTTGACTAGATGGTTTTGCCGGACTGGTTGGTCGTGGTTTTGAACGGAAATCATTCTCCTTTCGTGGACTGGGGGCCGAAGACGAACGGGGCCTTCCTGACTCCAGGCTTGATGAGTGGTGCGGGCTCATCGAGAACATTGCCAGTGATGCCGGGGGCGATTGCTCCGGCGGCCTCCTTGGATAGATGACCGGAACCGCCTATGCTGCTGACGCGAACAGGTGTCACGCGATCGCCGAAAAAGCGGGCGTCTTTGTATCGCACGTCATAAGCGTCCTTGAGCAGGATCATTCGCATGTGCCCGTCCTTGTTGCTTGGGTAATTGACTCCGTAGCCGCCCTCACTCGCAGGCCGAAGGGGTTTTTCCGCATGACCGAACACGCAGCTGTTGATGTCGATATCGTGCGGGGCATACTTCTTCATGTTGGATGCATTGAGGAGTTCATGTCCCGGTCCCTTGCGGCGTCCGCAGTCAAGTGTCGTGATGACCAACCCGTTGGGCATATCGTGAAAAACGCATTTCTCAACGAGAATGCCAATGTTCTCAGGGGCGAGATCTTCGATACGTCCGGTTCGGGATTCGTAGTGAGATTTCAAATCAAGGCCTGAAACGCCAAGACGCCGGAAGATGCAGTTTCGAATAACCGAGTCGTTGAAGCCCCCCGTGGTATCGATTCCGTCACGGGCACAGTCCTGAAAAACGCAGTTTTCCACGATTACGTTTCGCACCGCGCCGCTAGCCCCTCCGCCGGTCTTGATCCCATCTCCCTGGCATTGTTCGATCATGCAATGCCGGAAGACGAGATTGTCGCAACCAGTCAGCATGATCGACCAATATCCGCCCGCGACATGCGTGCCGACGACTTCGACATTCGTGCAATCCGTCAATCGAAGGTGATGGTTGATCGAACCGGTCAATCGGCAGTTTTCGATCCGGATACCCTTCTTGTCGCGGGCCTCTATTCCGACCCGTTTCGTGAAATGAACCCCGTGCTTGCCTCCGGTCGGACCGAGCGGAGGCGTGTTCAAATACTCGATCGTCAGGTTCCTGATCGTAGTGCCATTGCCAAGTTCCAGTAATGCCCGATTGCTTTTCGGCTCGACTGCGTCGGTCACCTCAAACCCGGCGTTTTTAGCCGCCGTAAGGGTGAAGTTGTCAGGTAAAAGATGGTTGCCGGCGAGCCGGTAGGTGTGCTCAAGCCGTAATGCATCGCCCGAATTAAAGGTACCTTTGCTCAGGAACCGTTCGAAGCTCTCGGTGACGCCCTGTCCCTTTGTCCAACCGAGTTCCGTGGAACGGAATGTCTTCGCATCCAGGTCAATGCCAAGGCAGAGGACTGCGGAAAGGATCGCCGCGTGCAAACGGGGAGAGAATGGGTTCGAATAGAAAGGTTTTCTCATCAAGCGTTCTTAACGCGTCACCAAATCCGACATTCTTGGGTCCCAGGCGAGCGAGGCGACTTTCTTGAGATCACCGTCCTTGGAAATTCGGTAGGCGGTGAGACTGGCTCTGGTGGTGGCGGATACGAGAAGAAATTTTCCGTCGGGGGAAAGGGTCAGCCCCCAGGGGATCTTGTCGGCCTCTGTCAGGCCGAGAAACTCCGCCTTGCCGTCTTCCAAAACCCGATAACGAGAGATACGATCGAAGTCCTGACGGTGTCCACGCAAGCCGGCGAATAGGAATTTTCCATCGGGTGTGATGAGAAGGTCGGAAGCGCTTAATCCGATCTTGGACATGCCGGGGGGAAGGATGCTGATGTCCTGTTCCACCTTGAGCTGACCATTGGCTTCCCGTCGGTAGGAGGAGAGGCCGATGCCTTGTTCGTTGCTGAAGTAGACCATCGGCAGGGTGGGGTGGTAGGCCATGTGACGGGGCCCCGAGCCGAGAGGAGGCTTGGCGTCCTTGGGTTCGAGCGGGGTGATCTTGCCTGTCTTCCCATCATAGGCGTACTGCAAAAGGGCTAGGTTTCCCTTTACGTAGGGAACGTAGACGTTCTTGCCGTCGGGTGGGAGGAGTACGCAATGGGCTTCCCGCTTCCCCTCGTCGATCGTGGTGACGGCCTTTCCGGGTATACCATTGTCGTCGAGTGGATAGACATTGAGTCGTCCGTTCCCGTAGCTGACTCCGAGGATGTGCCTGTTTTCCTTGTCTAGGCTCAGGTAGCAGGCCCCGTCATTAAAATTGATATTCTGATGTTTTTGGTAAGAACCATCCTTGTTTAAGAAAACGACCGCACCAGGTACTTTTCCAGGATCCCCTCCCGTGGCGGTAACGTAAAGAAGAGGCTTGCTTGGATGAGCGGTGATGACCCGACCCGAGAAGTCGAATTTTGCCTTCTCCGCAACCTCGAGCTTCAGGCTTTCGCCTTTGGGCGTTGCTTTGACAATCCAAAGCGTATTTTCCTTCGAGCTTGGGGAGTAGGCGTGGAAGGCTTTGCCCCAAAGGCCTAGGTGAGTGAGGGAAAAAAAGAAGAGAAGGGATAAAGTTCGGATCATCAGAAAAGAATTATTTTTCGAAGAAATATAATCAAATGAAAACCTTCGAATACTGTGGATTTTTTTAGGTTTGAGAGTGCAGGAACCCGATCGCTTTCTTTAGTACTTTGGAAAGATGTCAGGAGTAGGAAAGCGCTCTTCGGGCTTGTTTCCTCCGAGGTATTCCTCACGTGGTATTTGGACCTGGGGCCAGCTTCCTGGACAGAGACGAACAACCCGTCCGGGACGGATGCCTTCGAGGATGAGATCTGTCTTGAACCTAACCTGTATGCCGCTACTTCCCAGCGGGGCTTTGCCTTGTAGCTTTTTGACCTCAAGGACGCTACCTCGGCTGGCCATGTGGCGCGGGCCGTAAGCCCCGTGCGTGTGCTTCAAGGTGTTCTCGACCGGATTCATCATGGCGGAAACGCCCTTCTTGAAATCCGCGTAGAGGGAATCGTCCATGCCGCCGAAGAGGGTGGCGGTAACGGTTGCGGTGCCAAATTTACCATACTCCACCGCATCGATCCAACCTGGCATCCAGCGGCTGCGTATGAATGCCTTGTGGGTCTCGGTCTGGTTGTGGGCGGCCCGTTGCATGGCAAGGTCGTCGAGCCAGACGTCGGAGACGTGAAAGCGGGTAAAGACACCGTCCGGTGTGGGCCTCCAGGTAATGCCGAGAAGGACTGCCTGGTCATCGAGTGATTTCTTTCCGCTCTCAGGCCAAGTACCTTCGTGGACGAGGTCAGCAACCAGAAGCTTTTCGCGTCCGCGCCATATGCGGGTGGCGGCATCGAAGGTCAGGGTTTCCTCTTCGGCCTTTGTGCCGCCGGTCTTGGATTCGCGGCGGGCAACGATCTTGCCGGCGAGGTTCTGGAGTTCCATTTCCTGAAGCTTCCAGATTTTACCTTCGCGTTGGCAGAAGCTTGGTTCGTCCTCGAGTAGGATGAGATGGTTTTCGGCCGGGGCTGTGCCTTTGCCACTGTAGCCTGCTGTCTTGTTGCGGTTGTTGATTGGCAAAACGGGTACGGCGGAGAGCTTGGGATCCGGGGGGAGAAAGCCCCGGGCATGGAGTACGGTGCCGATGGGAATGTCACGGAGTTGGGAGGGAGCATTGTGGTAGCGAATGATCCCGTAGGGTAACATGGCGAAGGGATGCGGCTTGTTTCGAAAGTACTTTCCTTCCCCTTGTATGCGGATACTTCCGCGACGGTTGGCATGGTCCATGAAAACCAGTTCTCCGCGGTAAGAGTGGGCTTTTTCAATGGGAGGAAATTTTCCCGTCCCCGGCCGGAACGGTTCTTCCTCGGAGCGTGCATTGGAGACGAGTATGAAAAGAACCAGGTGCAGCGCGGCGGCCCAGCGGGCAAAGTTTAGTTTCAGAAGGATGGATTCCATGGCTCTAGTTTTTTGGAAAGATGTGAAAGATGTCCGGGGTTGGGAAACGGATATCGATCCCGTCCCGGGTGTGGTGAATGTATTCTTCCCTAGGTACTTCAAGTATCGGCCAACTTTCGGGACGGATTCTTATTATTTTTCCGGGTCTGAAGCCTTCCGTAACGAGATTCGTTTCCAAACTGAGCTGAATGCCACTGCTGCCAAGTGGAATTCCCTTTTTGGTTTTCGAAACTTCCAGTAATATCCCTTTGCCGGCCATCTGGGCGGTGCCTGCAGTCCCCCCCGCCCAATGCTTCAGGGTGTTTTCCGAGGAGGCAAGCATGGCCTTTTGCCCTTTCTTGAAATCGGCATACAGGGATTGGTTCATTCCTCCAAATAGAGTGACGGTGACCTTGGCTCGTCCGAACTTGCCGTATTCTACCTGCTCCACCCAGCCTGGCATCCATCGGCTCTTGATGAAAGTCTTGTGGGTTTCGTTCTGGATCTGAGCAGCCCGTTCCCTGGCAAGTTCGTCCAGCCAGACATCGGAGATATGAAAGCGTTTGAAGACACCACCCGGGGTGGTTTTCCAAGATATTCCTAGAAGAACCAACAGATCATTGAGGGATTGAACGCCGTTTTCGGGTAAGATTTTCTCTTCAATCAGATCGTTAAAATGCAAATGTTCTTTTCCTCGCCAAAATCGGGTGGCTTTATCGATGGAAAAGGTTTCCTCATGGACATCTCCGTTTCCGGATTTGGACTCCCTTCGGGCGGTTATAATACCTTGGTCTTCATTGAGATTGATTTCCTTAAGTTTCCAGACCAATCCGAGGCGCTTGCAATAGCTTGGCTCATCCTCAAATAAAAAAATATGGTTTTCAGCAGGTGCGACCCCTGTTCCTGCATAGCCGTACTTTTTTTTCCGGTTGTCCAACGGTAAGACCGGGACGGTAGAAATTTTCGGATCGGGTGGAAGAAAAGCCTTTGCATACATTACGGTCCCCAGCGGAATATCCCGAAGATCGGCCGGAGACCCATGATAGCGGACTAAACCGTAGGGGAGGAGGGCAAAGGGAGACGGAGCGGCAAACCGAAACCTTCCATCTCCATCGATGCGTATACTACCACGCCGGTTGGCATGGTCCACAAAAGTGAGCTCACCTTTGTAAGAATGAGCTTTTTCCAAAGGTGGGAATTCGCCAACCTTGGGTCGAAAAGGTTCTTGTTTCGCAGGCACAATGCAAGCGATCCAGAAAAGTCCGAGATACAGTATGGCAATCCGTCTGATCGGGAATTGTTTCATAACAGAAGAAGTCCTTCGAATCAGTTTTTCCGAAAGATGGCAGGTGTCGGGAAACGGTTCTCTGGGCTATTGTTAAAAAGGTATTCCTCCCGGGGGATTTGCGATTTGGGCCAGCTGTCCGGCCGGATACGCACGACCCTGCCGGGACGGATCGCTTCGATAATCTGGTCGGTCTTGAAATCGATTTGAATGCCACTGCTGCCCAAGGGAACTTTGCCTTCCTGCTTGGTGACTTGAATAATTTTTCCGTTGGATGCCATATGACCGGGGCCGTAGTGGCTGGCAGTGTGTTTCAAGGTATTTTCCGCACCGTTGATCTGTCCACCGGATTCTTTTTTAAAATCGTCGTAGAGTGCCTGATCCATGCCCCCGAAAAGGGTGAGGGTCGCCGTTGCCTGACCAAACTTTCCGTACTTTACCTCATTCACATAGGCCGGCATCCAACGGGTGCGGATGAAACTGTTGTGCTTCTGGGTTTGGAAATAGGCGGCGTGTTCAATCGATTGATCGTCCAACCAGATATCCGAGATATGAAAGCTGGTAAAGGCTCCGCTGAGTCCGTCCCCGGGCGCCGGTTTCCAGGTGATGCCCAAAAGGACGGGTTGGTCGCTTAAATCTTTCTTACCACTTGCAGGCCATACTTTCTCCTCGATCAGATCCGAGATGCGAATTGATTCGCGTCCCCGCCAAATACGGGTGGCGGAATCGAAGGTCATGGTTTGGGGTTCGGCTTCCGTTCCCCCACCGTCTTTGGATTGTCGACTGGCAACGATTGTGCCAACGAGGTTGCTTAGATTCACTTCCTTGAGTTTCCAAACCAAACCGTTTCGTTTGCAATGACTAGGCTCGTCCTCCAAGAGGAGAATATGATTTTCAGCGGGAAAAATTCCGGTTCCACGGTAGTGTCCGGCATCCTTGTCCTTATTGTTGGGAGGGAGTAGGGGAACGGAAGAGGTTTTGGGATCGGGCGGCAAAAAACCGTAGGCATGCATCACCGTGCCAAGCGGGACGTCGCGAAGATCCGCAGGTGCATTTTGGTAGCGGACCATACCGTAAGGAAGCAGGGCGAAAGGGTGGGGGTTATTTCGGTAAAATTTCCCCGTTCCTTCCACACGGATGCTTCCGCGTCGGTTGGCATGATCCACGAAGATAAGTTCGCCCCGGTAGGAGTGGGCTTTTTCTATCGGTGGGAATTTTCCTTCCTGAGGACGGAAAATTTCCGCTTCGGATTCTCCGCCAGTGGCGGTTACGTGAACGAGGAGCGCGCAAACAAACGCCGGCAAAAGCCTGATCAGGAACAAAGAACAGGGAACGAAGAAAAAGGTGACTTTCATGGTTCGATCTTTAAACTGCGGATGGGAACAATGGCCAGTTCGTTGGCCATGTGGCTCTTGTGGGTGTAGCCGACGTAGAGTTTGCCCTCGTGCTCGACGGCATAGGGGTAACTGAAGTCGGCGTTTCGCGCGGAGACGCCGGGTGTCTGATCGGAGATAGAGGTGCGGATGAGGAAGACTTTGCTGAAGGCGGATTCGCCTGGTTTGCTCACGGCAATAGTCAGCGGCGTACGTCTTCCTCCCGTGTCGGCCGTGGTGGTGCAGACGAGGTAGCGTTGGCCCGAGCTCAAGATGCCGGCATACGGCTTGCTGGTGGCCATGGGCAGATTGGAAACGGCAGCGGGCGTCCAGGTGCGTCCGTGGTCTTCGCTCATCGAAAGCAGGGCGAGTGCCTTCTTGCCATAGCGGGCGATGTTGAGGATGCGTTTGTCTTCGACAATGACCGTGGACTCTCCCCAGATGTTGCCCAGACCGCCTGCAGCAGGAATGACGACGAGATCCCACTTGGTGAAGTCATCGCCCTGGCTGATCGCCACGGCAGGGAGGTTGCCCGGCCCGCCATAGTGACTGTCGATTCGAAACCCGGACATGATCCAGTTTCCGTCTGGCATTTTCAGTGGTTCCTGCATCGGCCAAAAGCCGCCTTCGAGGATCGCGCCACGCGGTTCCCACTGGCCCGAGGTTTCATCCAAGATGTAGGCACGCGTGTGAACACGGTGGTAGAGTCGGGTGTGAGCATGAAAGGCTCCCATGAAGGCCCACAGCTTGCCTTGATGAGAGAGGAAAACGCCGTGACTGACGGCGAGATCACCCTCGCCCGCATCCATGACCACGGGTGGCCCCCAACTCTTGCCGCCATCGTTGCTGACTTTCACATGCGCCTCTTCCGTCGGTGTGTTTTCGGGACCTTTGTTGAAGGCGTAGGATGCGTAGAGCTTCTCTTTGTGCCAAGCAAGGCCGACACCGAGCGTAAATTTGGCACCGTCGGTATCCGGTCGTTTTTTCTTGATGACATGAAACTCGGCGCCCGCCACCTGGGGCAGTTCGGCGACTTTCGGCAGTGTTTGCGTGGCGTCCCAGAGCGGCGAACTGGCCTTGATTTTCGGCACGTCGTGCCTCGCCGTCACCGGCTGATAAGCCGCGGCGACTTCCTCGGCGCTCAAGGCTCGTGGTTGATGCGAGAATTCGTCCAATGCGCCGTGAAAGGTTTGACGCACGGTTTCCCGATCCCAGATGCCACCGAGTGTGATGGGAGACGGTGTCGCCGCGATCGGCGTCTGAAGCTTCACCTCGCCCGCGGGCTTGCAATTCAAAAATAACGCCGCCTTGCCCTGCTCCGCCACCAGCGTTGCCAGATGCCAGGCGCCAGCCTTCAGCGGATGCGGGCATGAAATGGTTTTCCAGCCATTTTGCCACAGGAATGCCTTTAGCTTTCCATTAGGCTCGATGGTGAGGCTCCACTGGCGCTCGTTGCGCGAATACCGGTTCTTGCCCGCCAGCATCTGTTGGCCCCCGGCGAGGTCATAGGGATTGAACCAAAGCGAGAGGGTGAACGCGCCGCTGGCGAGCTTGGCGCTGTCGTTGAGTTCGATCAGCGAGTTGCCCTTGAGCACCAGGCTTTTTGCGTAAGCTCCTGTTACGATTCGGGTTGAGCCCCTGACCGTCAACGAGTCATTCACCTCATTCAGCGACCAGCTTTCAGCGAGACCGGCCATGGGCATGGAAAGGAGAGCCAGAAGGAAGGGAATGGCCCAACGCTTCCCGGGTTGAATTCGAGTCATAACGAAATCATTTTATTGCTGTCGCCGAATTGGTCGGTCTCCACACCCATTTTTTGAGCCATGAGAAGAAGAAGGTTGCTCATGTGAGCATCGGAATTGACCGGGCGGCTGCAAAGTCGGTAGTGGTCACCCGGTTTGTCGAGGGTGTATCCGTCAAAATGCCCCTCGTTAAAATCAAGGTGGCTTCCGTGCTTCACGCCGAGGTCTGAACCACCGGCGAGGACGAGAGGCAGGTTGGCGTTGCCGTGGCTGTGGCCATAGGACATGCCGCTTCCAAAGAGGGACATGGTGGAGTGGAGCAGAGGTTTTCCACTCAGGTCCTTGGTTTCTCCCAAACGGGAAAGGAAGTAGCTGAATTGTTCGATGGCGAAGGTGTCATAGTTGGTCAGTTTTTCCATGTAGCCTTCATCACCTCCGTGGTGGCTGAGTTGGTGACGGGACTCGGTAATGCCGATCTCGGGTATGGCAAAGGCATCGCCTTCTCCTCCCAGACTGAAGGTTGCGACCCGGGTGACGTCGGTTTGAAAGGCGAGAACCATGAGGTCGTAAACGGTACGGAAATAATCCCCGGCCTGTGCCTTGTTTACTTTGCGGTTGGTTCGCTTACGGTCGGCATCGGAGATTTCCGGCAGGGGGGTGTCCAGCCAGTCGTCCGCCCGACGGGTACGGATTTCCGCTTCGCGCACCGAAGTGAGGTACTGATCCATGCGACCCTTGTCCGCCGTCCCCATTTTTTTCTCGAGTCGACGAACCTCTTCCAAGTTGTCATCCAACACGCTGGCCTTGCGGCGAAGTCTTTTGCGCTGGGCATCAATGCCGCCCTTGGGTTCCTCGAAAAGAGAAGCGAAGATTTGGCTGCACTGGCGCATGGCGGGAAGTTGGACACCATCCGCAGTCCAGGCTAGGGAGCCCTGGGTCAGGGCAACTTCAAGCGATGGATAGCGGGTGTGTTGGCCGGTGATTTCGGCCATTTTTTGGTCCACTGAAATGGAATTGCGGTGAGCGGCTCCAATTTTCCCTCCGGTCAAAAAGACGTTAATGCAGTTGTGATGATGGCCAAGACTGCCCGGGTGATGAAGGCCACTGACGGGGGTAATGGCATCGCGGTATTTTTCCAGTGGCTTGAGGGAACGGGAAAATTTGTAGTCCCGTCCCGATTGGGTGATCTGGTAGTTCAGGGAATGAACCCCGTTGGCTAGGTATATGAAAGCGCTCCGTCTCGGTGTGGAGATTTTTTCAGCTGCCTTGAGCGGGGTCATGCATTCGAGCATGGGAAGGGCGATGCAGGTCCCCATTGCCCGGAGAGCATGGCGACGGTTGATCAGCCAGGATTGTGATAAGTAGTTCATGTTCTATCCTTGTGTATATTTTTAAATTCTAGCGTTTACGGATGAGGTCGGAGAGGGCCACGGCCCGCACGATGTCTTTGATTTTAAAATTCTTTTTCTTTGCCTCTTCTGCGATGGCTGAAACGTCTTCTTTGTCGTCAACGGTGAGGACACGGCGCAGGGCATAGGTGCATAGGTGCTCGATAAAGGCCTTGGCAAAGCGGTCCCGATCATCGAGAAGCAATTCTTTAAATTCAACCGAGCCATTGAATTTTCGACCATCGGTCAAGGTTCCTGACGCATCAACCGGAGGATTCTTGCCTACACCTGTGGGGATGTGTTCGTGGGTCCTCCATTGTCCGATGGCATCATATTGATCAAAGGCTAAGCCCATTGGATCAATTGATTTGTGACAGGCGGCGCAATTGGGATCTTTGGTATGGGCTTCCATTCTTTGACGAATGGTTATTTTTTCTCCCTGGGGAGGAACGGGTTCGATCGGGTCGACGTTGGCCGGAGGAGCGGGAGGGGTCTTGTTGAAGATGGTTTCGCTTAGCCATACCCCGCGATGGACCGGGCGGTGGCGCGTGCCGTCCGAGGTCAGCCCGAGCACGCCTCCCATGGTGAGTAAACCGCCGCGGTTGTGTTCAGGCTTGAGGGATACCCGCCGAAAGCCGGGTTTGGTGGGTTCGGGAAGTCCGTAGAAGTCGCTGAGGCGGGCGTTGGCCATCGTCCAGTCCGAATCAAGCAGGCTCTCGATGGGCAGGTTATTGCTCAGCAATTCCCGGAAAAATTCAACCGGTTCGTTACGCATGCTGG
>Ga0209667_1001338_pt1 | contig 18094 bp, 16 predicted proteins | sample SaaInlV_165m_DNA_2_FD_184682 | JGI IMG/M metagenome (GOLD analysis project Ga0209667, IMG submission 184682) | Marine microbial communities from expanding oxygen minimum zones in the Saanich Inlet - Saanich Inlet SI037_S3LV_125m_DNA (SPAdes)... | ecosystem: Environmental > Aquatic > Marine >... | reverse complement strand
ATGCTTCCGATACAAGTCGTTAAGCTCGCGAACCAAGTTGCGAACCCCCTCGTGCAGAGGAAAGTCTCGAAGGGACCAATCGAGCTCGGCGTCACAGTCCCATTCCTTCCATTGGGCGAACTCGCCGCCCATAAATAGGGTCTTTTTTCCCGGCCAAGTCCAGAGGAATGCATAGAGGGCCCGAAGCTGTGAGATTTGCTGAGTCCTGCTAGGCGCCTTCATTTTGTTTGCGAGAGATCCCTTGCCGTGAACCACCTCGTCGTGGGAAAAGGCTTGAACGAACTTCTCCGAAAACTGGTAAGTGGAACCGAAGGTGAGTTTATCGTGAAAAGCGGGGCGTTCCTTTTGAGAAGCCCCCAAGTAGGCAAGAATGTCATGCATCCATCCCATGTTCCACTTGAAGTCAAAGCCCAGACCTCCTTGAGAAGTAGGCTCGGAGATTTTTGGGAATGCTGTGGATTCCTCCGCAATGGATATAACTCCAGGATACTCGTTGCGAAGGATCTCGTGAAATTGTCGAAGGAAATCAATGGCCTCCAAGTTTTCTCGACCACCTTTCTCGTTAGGTAACCATTCGCCTTTTTCGCGAGAATAATCCAAATAGAGCATCGAGGCCACGGCATCGACCCGAAAGCCGTCCACTCCATATCGCTCAATCCATGAAAAGGCACTGCCCAAGAGGAAGCTTCTGACTTCGGGGCGGCCATAATTAAAGACCAAGGTGCCCCAGTCCGCATGAAACCCCTTGCGAGGATCCTCGTGTTCGTACAGGCAACTCCCGTCGAAACGAGCGAGGCCGAAATCATCGGTCGGAAAGTGACCCGGCACCCAATCGAGAATGACCCCGATACCCGCCGCATGACAAGCGGTCACCAAGCCCAAGAATTCCTCCGGTGAGCCTAACCGTGAAACTGGGGCGTAAAAGCCCGTTATCTGATAGCCCCAAGATCCACCGTAAGGATGTTGAGCGGGTGGCAAAAACTCGATGTGAGAAAAACCGAGTTCACGAACGTAAGCGGGCAAGGTCTCTTTCAGTTCGAGGTAGGACATGGGCCGATCTCCACTTTCGGCTTGTCGCCATGATCCGAGATGAACCTCGTAAACGGAAAGAGGCTGTGCGTAAACGTCTTGCGAAGCGTTGCGAGCAACGTCAACCACTGGCAAAACGGAAGAATCGAAAATGAGGGAAGCATTGCCTGGAGGCGATTCGGAATAAACGGCGAAAGGATCAGCCTTCGTCACCCAAACGTCATCCGCGCCGAGGAGATGAAATTTGTACTGCTGGCCCGCAGAAGCATAAGGAACAAAAAGTTCCCAGCAACCGGAAGGGCCAAGAGGTCTCATGGGAAGAGATGTTGCACTCCAATCGTTGAATTCACCTACAAGAAATACACGTTTCGCATAGGGTGCCCATACCACGAAGGAAACGCCGGAATGCCCTGAACACTCGCGGCAAATCGATCCTAGGATTCGCTGGGGTTGGCACTCGGTGCCTTTGTTGAAGGCCGCGAGGTCCTCGTTGCTAGTAGTGGGCAAAAAAGAATAAGGATCGAGAAACTCACGGTCGCCGGCAGGTCCAAAGCTTCGAAGGAGATAATTGAAAGCCTCTCCCACTTTGGGGATTGCGCCCTCGAAGAAGCCTCGGTCATCGATTTTCTTCAGAGGGAAGGTTCGGGCGGACTGTTGGTCGAAAACCTCCACCCGTTCAACCTCTGGGAGGAACGCCCGAACAACCACCGCATCCCCTTTTTCGGCAGGGTGAACCCCCAGTGCTGAGTGGGGGTCGCCTAGCTCACCTGAGAAAAACCCATCGAGCTTTCGTTCGGAAATCATCATGTATAAAACCCATATTCGTTGGGTCATTCCCGCAAGACCGAAACAGGCTCAAAATGATAATAATTACATTTCTTTCTTGTTTTGCTAGCCAAGGGTTTCATCGTGTCGGAGTGATTTCCAAAATTTGCCTAAGTACTTTTCTCTCCATTTGCCTTGGAACCAGCTCGCTGTGGGCTCAAGATGATGTGCCCACAGCCAACCTGACCGCCGATGACCCCATCGTTTTAGAAGAAGCGACCAATCAATTAATCGCATCGGGGAATGCACGCCTGAAAAACGGCCCGATGCTTTTGCTGGCGGACAGGATTGAATTGGATCGCAATACAAGCGTAGCCATGGCCAAAGGAAACGTCATCCTTACCATGCAGAACTTTCGAGCTCTGGCAGATTCCATTACCCTGCATTTGGATTCCGGTGATATGACCGCAGTCAATTTCCGCATGGGAATCGATCCGATCGTTACGGAGGGTTCAAAAGCGGAGCAAGTGGGTGGAATATTCCATTCGAAAGACGTAAACTTGTATGTTCGAGAAAAACGACCGTGGGAACCGAGCCTGCGATTAAGGGAACTGGAAATCGATTCGAACGGAAGCACTTTTACCGGTCGGGGGATCGGTTTTCGAGTGGGTGACCTTACGATTGGCAAATTGCCTTGGCTCAAGATCAAGGATCGAAAATCCATATTTGACTCACGCTTGTCGGCGGGGAAAGAAGATCGCCTGGGGTGGTATCTGGAAGCAGGGAGCTTGTACAGCATCTCGCCTGCGATGGAAATGGGAGGCAGCGTAACGGGATTCACCAAACGAGGGATCCTGTTTTCCCCCGAAGCGAATTACCTGCACCATTATGAGGGAGGTTATGCAAAAGGACGACTGCTTGGAGGTTTTATAAATGACAGAGGCGACAACCGTGGATTGGACATTCGAGGTGACTCAGTGGAAACCAGTCGTGGTTTTGCCGACCTTAACCACCTACAGAGGGTACATGAAAATTTCCGACTGGCCCTGCAACTGGAGTGGCAAAACGATTCGGAAACGATTCGGGACTTTCGTCGAGAATTCTTTACCGAACGTCAATGGAACGACTCACACGCGGAAATTGGCTATGAGGGAGAAAACCTCACTCTCTCACTCTTTTCGCGCTTTCACGCCAATGAATACGAAACCGTTGTGGAGCGACGACCAGAATTATCGCTAGACCTAGCTCCTTATGAATTTCTAGTTCCCGAGCTCTACCACAGTTTTTCCATCGCTCTCGCAAGCCTTCGCAAGGCGGATCCTTTGATTTCACCCGACATCGAAACCGAGCGAATCGATCTCGCCTACGCTGTCAGACGACCTTTTCGCCTCACTCGATGGCTATCCCTTACTCCTCTCGCCTCGTATCGATTGGTCGATTACAATATGGACGGAGCTGACCCGACTCGACATCTGGGAGAAATCGGTGCTGACTTGAGGGCGAGCATGCACGGAGACTTCGACATACAAAACGAAACATGGGAAATAAACGGCCTTAGGCACGAAATCGCCGTCGTTCTCAGCCACCGAAAAGTAAATGAACTCGACTCTAATGATCTAGGTCTGATTCCTCAGCTTGATCATGAATTCCAAGATCCGAATCTGGCGCCACTCGACCTTTTCGACCGAAGACAGACGGATTCCATTGGCGAAAGCCACCTTTTTCGCATCGGCATGGAGAACCGAGTATACACTCGTGGTGAAGACGGACTCCCCCACCCCTTGGCGCACCTGCTGATCTACCAAGATCTGCTGCCTGCCAGAAACCCTGGCGAGAATGCATTCGATGACTTTTATGCCGATCTTCTCTTGTCTCCGGCGGATTGGCTGGCATTGGGCTTCCAGGCGAAACTAGACTCGACAACGGGACAAGTTGAACGCCTAGCCCTGTCTACCCGCTTGACCGATGGCGACTTTGGTGAACTCGATTTCGCTCTTTTCGACTACCAAGATTTCTCAAACCAGTACCAAGTCTCCGGAACCCACCGACTAACCGAACGTCAAACAGTTTACGGGGGGGCTCGATATGATGCTGAGGGCGAGCGCTTCACACATCTCTTTTTAGGGATGCGACGTCGGTTGGGCGAATCGTGGGATCTAATGTACTCCGTAACACGCTTTCGAGGAGCTCTCAAGGAAGATGATCTTGAATTCGACGTTAGCCTTCGCCTGTACTCCTTTTGAACTCGATGCCCATATCCATCGAGTATTGACTCGGAGGACTCGGAAGGGTTACCTTTTGATGCTTTCACCTTGAAATGAAAACGGCATGACTGAAAGACAAACAAAGCCCAAAGAACAAAGCCAATCCCATTTGCTTGGACTAGGACTTGACTGCGACGATGGTCATGTCCGCATCACAAAGGCAGAAGAGTTCTCAATTCTAGGTGGATCCGAAGAAACTCACGAAAACATGACGGAAACTGTTTGCAAGACCTTCGAGAACTTGCAACAACGCAAAAAACGGCTAGGTGACGTGGAACCTCAGGAACTAGCGGACCTTTTAGAAAAGAATGCCCCCGAAAAATAATCGCCTTTAAGCTAACCCACAAGTTTTAGAGAGACTTTAAATACCAAACCCACCGAATCATGGCCGACGAAGGAAAATCGACAGAACCACCGAAACCTTCCTTGAAGTTGACACCTAAGGCGGGCGACCCTCCCAAACCGGGAGGGGCACCAAAATATCGCGTCACCAAGTCGCCTTTCTCTCCAAAGATTCAACAAGCAGGAGGCGAAACTCCTGCTTCAGGCGGTCCGGTGCCTGCTCCCACTTCTAGTATTCCAATTCCAGCGCCTGCGACTGGACCCGCACCGGCTCCCGGAGGACCGCCTACACCAAGTGCTTCTGCTCCCGAAGGACCCGCTCCGATTCCTGCACCAAGCGTAGCAACAGCCCCTGCACCTGCTCCAACACCTGGGTTGCCGCCCATCCCGAGTGCCCCCGCTCCTGGTGGACCAACTCCGAGCCCTGCTCTCCCATCTACACCCGCCCCAGGAATCTCTCCCGCTCCCGCAGGACCTGCCCCCGCCCTCGAAGCCCCCAAATTGCCTGCTGGCGGACCAGCTCTTGGCGGTGCAGCCCCCGGCCCCGCCTTACCGGGCGGACCGAAACCAGCACTAGAAGCACCCAAGGGTGCTCCAGGTGGACTCGGACTTCCTCCACCTGGCGGCGGACCATCACCAATGGGAGGTCCCTCACCTGGCACACCTCCTCAAGGCGGAGCACCTGTAGGCACTCCGGGACCAATGGGAGGTCCCCCAAGTGGTGCCACAGCTCTTGCGCCCGGAGGTTCACATGAAAAGAAAGCAGGACCCAACATTTTTTTCATGGTACTGGATTTCCTAGTCTTTGGAGGTGCCGTAACTTTAGCCATATTGCTTTACTTGCAATATTCGTGATTGTTCTTTCTTTGATTCAAAACCAACGAGCGACAAAAGAAATATGTCTGATATCACTAGTCTAAATAAGGAAACGTTTGCCAATGCCACCGCAGATGCGGAAAACACCGTTGTAGTCGACTTCTGGGCACCTTGGTGCGGGCCTTGCAAAGCCTTGACCCCCGTTCTCGAAGAAGTAGCTACCGAAGTGGGCGATGCCGTGAGCATTTACAAGGTGAATGTGGACGAAAATACAGAACTCGCCCAAGCACACGGCGTTCAGTCCATTCCCACTCTTTTAGTTTTTAAAGGTGGAAACCTCTCGGAAACGATTGTTGGTCTCAAGAGTAAAGACGAGTTGGTGAAAATCGTTCAAGCATAGACTAGTTTCCAACATACTTGAACTAGCGACTGTTGCTAAGCCGACGCCTATCCGACTTAGCGGAGGATAAGTAATCCAGCAACAGCCAGGATACAGTGAGCGATAACCAAGGCGGCTGATCTGCCTAATAGCTTGGCGTAATCCTGTTGGTTTTTGGCCTTGTTCAGAAGCAACCCGAGGAACAGCGCGACGGGCAACAGCCAAGCGGTCCAAAGTAAACCTCGTTCGTGCCAAGGGCAAAAACCCAATGCCAAACAAGACCCGACTAAGTAGAGTACGACGCCAAACTTTCGACCGAATCGAGCTACCAGAGTTCGCTTTCCACAAGCAACATCTTCTTCGGCGTCACGATGATTGTTTACCACCAACAGATTATTGACAATCAATCCCACGGCAAGGCCAGCCCACCATACGGGAATCCAATCTAGCCCTGCCTGATGAACCAGTACGTAGTGAGTGACTCCCGTAGCGACTAGACCAAAGAAAAGCACCACGAACACATCCCCCAGTCCAAGATAAGCTAATGGCCAAGGTCCAGCGGTATATGCCCAAGCACAAAAGACACTAGCCACTCCAACCCAAAGCAGAGACCATCCGGCACCGGATAGCTCCATTAGTAGCAAGCCAAAAGCAAAACCTAAGGCGAGAGTACCAAACCCAGCCATCCGCATGACAAATGGAGACACGACACCCGAAGCCACCGACCGAGCGGGTCCCAATCGACGTTCGTCATCAGCGCCTTTGACAAAATCATAATAGTCATTGGCGAAATTGGCACCCACTTGCATAAAAATGGCGAATACCAAGCAGAGACCGACCAAGGTCCATGAAATCTCGTCGACTTCATGTAAGGCAAGACTAGCTCCGATACAAACCGGACTTAACGAGGCAACCAGAGTACGAGGACGCGAAGCCGCAACCCATGCGGCAACCTTCGAACAGGCAGCCATCTATCAACGGGTTATAGCCAAGGGGAACTGGAAATGGGAACGAATGCGTTCCTCGACCCCATCTTCCGCATCAAGCGTCTTGTAAGGCCACTGAACGTCGACCTGCAAACCCAGATATCCGTTGCTAGGGTCATGCTCGTGCCGATTGTCCTCTGGAAATTGACTGCACCGAATCAGGAAATAACGTTGACCAGTCGGCAACTCCTTATCCATTTCTTCAAGTTGGTCTTTAGCTATGGGAAATTCGGAAATTTGATTGGCGTTTGGTTCCCAGCGGACTTCACGACCATCGGAAGGAGCAACAAGATGAATAACTGTATCTTCATCAGTTAAAGATTCGACCAACCCGAAGCCCATGAGTTCCAGTTCGACTTGAATCGCGTCAGTCATACCGTAAGCTACATTACGATCACGCACATTACCAGCACCCTCAACTCCCCATGGAAGCAAGGCCAATAGTCCGCCAATTAGAAAGCCAAATACCGACAAGGCAATGATCACTTCCAGCAAAGTGAATCCAAAATTGCTTCGGTTTATCGGATTTTGGCTAGGTAAGTCGTTCACGATCAATTTGCGATATCATCGTAATCCAAAACAGCAAATCCACCATATCGGCGCAGGAGCACGCCTGAAATGTCATTTGGATTATCGATGCGAATTGCTTTTTGCGTGTTGGGTGGATTGGGATTTCCGATGGCAAGCACAATCATTGGCGGCGGGAAAGTACCAGCAGGACCAGTGACGGTAGAACAATTCACCTTCCCTTCAGCATCGAATGCCAAAAAACGGAAATTCAAGGCATCAGGACCATTTTCAGTGCGCACTCCCTTGCGAACCGATCCGAGAAGAAAATCCTCGGATGCATCGCCACTCCAGATAGTGAAAGCTTTGCTGGGCCAAGGATTATCATCGGGAGTCTCTACACTAACGCCGAACCGTTCCTCACTAGGAACGATATAAGCCTCTTCGGGAAGCAGTGTTCCTTGCCCAAGGGGTCTCCACGCACCAGTCACATTAGCGTCTTCGACAACGATTTCAAGGTAACGATGAAATTTCTCAGGGTCCGATGGATCGTCATGAACAATGAGCCGGGTTTCTCGTCCGGAAAGAGTGGCTTGCATGCGAGTCTGCTGAACAAGGCTCACCATTTCTCGCTGAGCAGCATCCAGTGATGCCCCCCCTCCTCCAAGCAGACTGAAGCCTATAAACCCCATCATTAAAGCCATTACGGAGATAACGACTAGCAACTCGAGCAGAGTGAAGCCAGACCTAGATGCTTTCAGAGAAGGGAAGCATTTAGGCGAAAGAATCATTCCTCTAGGTATTTTTCGATATTCCAAGAGAACACATTCTCGCTATCACCGCCATCATTCAAAACATAAATTCCGACTTTTTCGTGGATGAACTTCAACTTATCTCCCGCATCCTCGACAATCTGGGAATCATACTCCATAATGAGAGCGTCTTTTAGGTCATTAAATGCAGTTGCTTCTAGCTCAATGAGACCATCACCATCGCGATCAACCACGATGAAGATCCGATCCCCCCCCCAAGCATCCACTAGAAAACCATTTTCGCCAAATTCATCTTCGCCGAAAGAGTGAAACTCACGAGAACGCTTGTTCTCGTCGCGGTATTGATCCAAGGCAATCCATGAGTTATTCGTACGATCCCATTCCCTACCCTTGAGCGCGGCAAGGAAACGGTCATGATATTCCTCATATTCTTGACCGATCTCCAAGGGTTCTCCCTCTTTATTCCGTAAGAGCACTGGGGGGAAATGCTTGTAGGTTTCCTGATACTGATAGACCTGAGTAACCCAAGCACGGAAGATAGATTTAGTTTTCTTTACTTCTGCAGACTTGAGAAAGGAAAACAGTCCGCTATTAAACATAATCCCCGCAAGTATTCCGATTATGGTGATAACAACGAGCAATTCGATCAGAGTAAAACCTGCACGTCGTTTAGTTCTGAACCGTTTTAAATTAGTCATTTGAAATTTATATTATTAAATTTGCTTTCAATCCCTACCAATTCCCTGGTTCTTTAACAGGCAAGTTGTCCATGTCAATATTCTCGGGAGAGATTAGTTCTTTGGTGAAATCAGAGGATTCGCCATCGGGTCCTTTCGAAAAAAGAAGATAACCAAGATTTCCATCCCGACGTGGATAGTCATATACATAGGGCGAATCCCATGGATCAATGGCAAAATACTCGGGAATGCTGGTATTCGAATTAGTAAAGTCCATGGTGACCTCCTGAATTTGATTGCCTTCTTGTTCAGCCAACGTGAGGGCTTCACTCTTCAAAAAGCTTTTTGGGCGTTTGAGGGGATTAGCATAGGGATCACCTGATTCATCCACATAGGAAGAAAGTGCTTGAAACAGGCGCTGTCCAGTTAAGAAAGGAAGCGTTTGCATATCGCCAGACAAGTCGTCCGTTCGAGGATAATCCCCATGCTCACTTTTAAACTCCTCCAAAGCCAATTTGAGTGCTTCAATGTCAGACAAGCCTTTCTTCTCTTGCTGAGCTTTGAACAAATAGTTTGCCCCCGAAAAAGTGATACCAATAAGTACTCCGATTATAGCTAAGACAATCAACAATTCGATCAGAGTGAATCCGAAAGATTTTGGATTCGCAAAGGTTGATGATAAATTGGTTCCCATACACGAAAAAGAACTACTATATTACCGACAAAGCAGCTATCAAGTCAACGCTTTCATAATGTTTGGCTAGACCAATAAGGACTTGGAAAAAGCTTGAAAGTCGATAGTCGACTCGGCCAAACCATCAAGCAAGGCTTTGGGAGAAAGATTGATAGCCGACAAAAGCCCGCCATCGGACTTAAAAGATGAACGCAGTGCCTGAGGCTCATCTACAAGCTTATCGGGTGGAAAGTCACGTATACCTTTGGCGGTTACATTAAGAAGGCATGCAAGCGGACGAACTTCCTCGCATTCAAAAGGAGTATCTTGAAATAAAATGGGAGAGACCACTTCTTCTTGAAAATTCCATTTCCGCAAAAGGGCGGCGGCAGCTTCTCGATTGTCGAAACCAAGAAGACTCTTTTCCATTTCAACAGTGAGGGGGGCTTTCAAGGAAGATAAAGCAGCTATCCCGTGCGTACCGTGAAAAAAGTTAATGAGCATTTTACCCACTGAACGGAGCAGTCCGACGGTATAGGCGACCCCGCTGTTGGGCAAGACATAGGGTTGAACAAGTCGCAACCTAGAACCAATCAACTGCATACTTGAAGCTCCACGAACCGAGGAAGACCAAAGTTCGTCGGAAGTAAGTCCATAAAGGGGCAAGTCCTGTTGGAACAGTTGACTGGCAGCCACGTAACCGATGATGTTGTAGGCCTCGGTAAAGCCTATTCGGTTCATAGCGTCCTCAATTGTCGAGCAGTAATAGGATCCTGCGAAATAGGCGGTATTACTAGCCTTGACAATACGGGAAACCAGAGATGGGTCGGTCTTTATCAGTCCAATGATATCGGAGATGCTCGAATTGGCGTCACTCAAGAGGACCTGCAACTTCGGCATGATTTGTATAGCCGCGGGAAGGTCTTCCACGAAATCGACGATCTTTTCAAGTGGAACTGGGGGCGGCACCAACTCTGATTGGCAGAGAAAGCACCTGTATTCCAGTTTCTGCGCAGCCTCCTTGGGAAGGTTTGCGTCGTGGTTAGGACAATCGGGCTTTATGCAATGGTAACTCACGGAAGTGACTTTAGTCCAACTTGCCGGAGAGACGGCGATAGGTCAACCTCGTCCGAACACATTAATCCTCTCCACGACATCGAATGCGTCGCTTCAACGAGTCAATGCCGGCCTTTACTTCCGGGAAAGAGAAAACCCAAAGGCAAACGAAGTGAACAGCCAAGGCAAGAGGTATGAGAACGGCTAGTGAAATGGCGGAACTCCCCTTGTGGGAAATGTCCAAGCGCTCTATCCCCGAGCGCCCGAAGGCAACCACGACGGACATTGCGACGGTAGAGACGATGGAGGGGAAGAGACAGGGGGAATCATCCTCTTCCGATTCGAGCGGATCGTGCACTTGTCGCCAACGGAAAACCAGATAGCAAGTTTGAATGATAGCAGCCAAACCGTTTGCGGCGGCAAGACCAAGCACCCCCCAATATTTCATAAGGACTAAGCTGAAAAGCAAATTAGCGACGAGGCTCAACAAAGCGGCCAGCAAGGGAGTCTTCATATCCTTTCTGGCGTGGAAACCACGAATGTAAAACGCGGCTACCGCGTAAAAGGGCAATCCGAAGGAAGCAAGCATCAGGATCGGAACCGTTGCCAGAACCTCTCCAGCGCCGAAACGTCCCCATTGGAACAAAGTCACGAGTATGGGTTCCGCAAGCAAAGCCAAGCCCATTGCCGCAGGTAAAGTGATGACCAGAGTGAGTCTCAATCCTTTGGTAAAGGCTCTGCGAAATCCCAATTCGTCCTTCTGCCCTAGCAATCTCGCCATTTCGGGGAAAACCACGGTAGCGATAGCAATGGCGAAAACACCCAACGGAAGTTCCGTAAGACGGGATGTCAAAAAGAGCATGGAAACAGCTCCTTCATCAGGAAGTGAATAACCCAAGAAACGAGACACAAGGACATTCACTTGCCCCACCGCAGCTCCAAAGGCACCTACTACGAAGAGCTCGCGGATGCGAGACAGTTCAGCGGACTGCCCAAAGTCGAACTTGTACTTCCAACCCTCGAGCCGATGCAGAGAAAAGGCGGGAGCAAAAAGTTGCAAGACGCCGCCGATCAAAACGGATACGCACAATGCGAGGGCCAAGTCTTCTCCATCCAAGCCATAAACGATTCCACCCACAGCAAGTGTGGCGATCATCGCAAGATTCAAGATAATCGGCGAAGAAGCTCCGGGAGAAAATTTCTTGCGTGCATTCAAGGCCCCAACGATCAGAGCGGAAAGGCAAATAGCCAAAACGTATGGCAAGGTAACCGAACATAATTCTACACCTAAACGCCACTTGGGCGAAATTAGCAGATCCAGGCCATCGACCAAGAAGACCAAGCACAATCCTAGGAGTAAGATGGCGACCAACCCAAGTGCCAACCGGGTCAGCACCTTGTTCAGCAGAGAGAGCCCTTCGTCAAGGGATTTGGTTTCTATCGTTTCAGAAAAAACGGGGATGAAGGCCGAGGAAAGGGTGCCCTCCCCCAGCATGCGGCGAAAGAGGTTCGGCAAAGTGAATGCCAAGACGAAAGCACCGCCAACGTACGAACCACCGAAACAGGCAAAAAACAACATATCCCGCAGAAGTCCAAGCACACGAGACAGAATCGTAAATCCGCTAACTAGAGAGATGTTTCCAAGAATACCGCTCATTTCGAAAACATCCCTATTCGTCTCAAACGATTTGCAGCAAACGAATTAAGCATGCCGATTCAAACCAAGCGCGGGACGAATAATCTGAAAGCGAAGTTTTCGCTCGTTCCGAAACGTGCAAAATATTCGGTCTAAAATGAAAAATAAGATTTCAGACCTTGCTCTCAAGTTGCTCCAGAAGCACACGGGCTTCTCTTTCAGGATCTTCGTGATGTTGCTCCACGGCAGCCTTGACCGCGAGACGCAAGGCATCGGTCGCATCGTCAAAACGTTCCAATTCGATAAGACAGCGACCACGGAACAGAAGAGCTAACATCCAGTCCTGCTTTTCTTCAAGACAAAGACGAAAGGTTTCTTCAGCTTCGGAAAATTCCCCCTCATCGAACAGAGATTGGGCGAGACTGAAGCGAAATAGAAGATTAGATGAATCACCTTCCAATTTGCGGCGGAAAAGTTCCACTCGCTCACCCATGACCCATCCGAAATTTCGTCAGTTAACGAGAAAGGAAACGATGGTCGAATTATCCACGCCACCATTTTGGTTGGCCAAATCAATGAGCGCAGGAACAAAATCCCTAGGTTCATGTTCTTGCATGACGGATTCGATGATATCCTCGTCCACCATGTTAGTTACGCCATCTGAACAAATCAGGACGCCATCCCCCGGCTTGATCGGGAAAGTAGCCACATCAACAGAAAAGTCGATATCTTGCCCCATGCAACGAGTGAGGGTGTGCATATAGTGATCGGGCATGTCGTTCATGGCGTCGGGTCCATGTTTCTCAATCAACTCATTGCCCAAGGTGTGACTGGTGGAAATGTGCTTAAAGGCTTGCCCGTTTTTATGATATACTGAGGAATCTCCAACATGTGCCAACATGAATTTGTCAGGCAGCATCCGGACGGCTGAAAAAGTCGTGCCTATTCCGTTGTCTCCACCGACGAGACCTCCACTTTCGATAATATTCCGATGTACTGCGTGAACAATCTCACTCAGTTCTTCCTCTGTTGTACAGGCATCATTGCTACGAATCATCGCTCGAAAGAATTGCACGGCCAATCGACTCGCAAGGGCACCGTGCGGCAAACCGCCTACCCCATCGGCAACCACATAGAGTCCACATTCGTCGTCAAGGAGGAATGAGTCCTCGTTCGATTCACGAACAAAACCTACGTCGGAATGACCGAATGATACGATATTCATCTTATAAATCTAAAAATGAGAAGGGGCTTCGAGAATGCATTAAAGCAAACCAGTCCGAGCCAGTTGTCAAATCTCAAAGAAAACAACAATTTCCAATAATAATAAATCAAGACGCTACGGAACTAAGCTTGACCGTGCTCCGACAGGCGAAAAACCTCGTAATCGCTCTTGGGCATCTCGGCCAAAAACTCCTTTCCGTAGCCCTTCCGGACAATCCGAGAATCCAGAATCAAAATATCGCCATGGTCGTCGTGTCTGCGCACGAGGCGCCCCATACCCTGACGAAATTTCATAATCGCAGTAGGCAAGGTCATGTCACGAAACGGACTTCTCCCCTCTTTCTCCAAGAATTCAGCCTTGGCTTCGAGAATGGGATGACCGGGGTTCTCAAAAGGCAATCGCGTTAAGATAATTTGCGAAAGAGCCGGTCCGGGGGCGTCGAAACCTTTCCAAAAGCTCTCCGCTCCAAGGAGTAGCACGTCGCCCTCGTCCAGCATGCGTTCTCGCAGCTCGGAACGCGAAAAGCCTTCGCCCTGTGCGTATATGGATCGCCCAAGCTTTTGCCAACGCGGGCGCAACACGTCATAGCAATGGCGCAGATCAGTATAGTTGGTGAAAAGGGAGAGAGTACCTCCTTGCATACCAGTGGCGGAGATGTGGATAGACTCGACCAAGTAATCCAAGTAGGGCAGACGGTCCTTGCCCATAGGTTCGGGGCAATCAACGGCAATGCGGATAGTAACGTTTTTCTCATAGTCGAAGGGAGAGGCAACGATACCCTCCTCCGCATGATCAGCCCCGACGGATCTCCGAAAGTGATCCGCTTTGCCGCTACGCGTCAAGGTGGCACTGGTCATGAGAACCGAAGTTCCTCGATCAAACAAGGCTTCGCGCATAGCCTTGGCAACGTCTATGGGAGCACTCCGCAAGTGGATGATGGCACGCTTCTGTCCCGAACGCTCCACCCAGTAGACGCTTTCAGGATCTTTTAGATCCACGATTTGGCCAATACCGTCCAAGTATCCGCGAAGACGTTTGTCGTTGTCCTTTAAGTCGGTTCGCAGAACCTCATCCTCTGCTTCCTCCGCCAAAGCCTTCAAGCGATACAAGAGACGGCTCAAGGGAGGAAATAAATCCGTGGGCAAGGTTCCCGGTTCCACCAATCGACGAACATCCCGCGTCTGGAGAAGGCTGACGTGCACGTGGTTGAAGAAATCTTCACAGGCCAGTTGGGCATTCTCCACCAGTTCAAAGTCATTTTTTTCACCAATTCGACTTAGCAAGCCTTTCCTTTTCGCCGGATTGTAAAGTCTCCTCAAGATCATCGACATCGCCCAAGAGCTGATTCCAAGTCCCAAATGATCGCTCGCTACCGCAGGGGCCTCGTGCCCCTCGTCGAAAACGACGAAATCGTTGGGGAACAACACGCCGGGAACATCGCCTCCAGGAGCTGCGCCGGCTCCGACCAAGGCAAAGAGCAAACTGTGGTTGACCACTAACAAATGAGCTTTGTCGACTCGAGATCGAGCCCGCCTGTAGCAACATGTCTCGGGAGAGCATCGCTTGTTCGAACATACGGAGGAATCAGCGTTTACGGCATCCCAAACATCGAACTTCGGGGAGGGCGACAATTCCTGACGAATACCTTCCCTCGGTCCTTCGGCAGCCCATTCTCGAATTCGTTCCAGTTCGGCCCTCTGAGATGTCTCGAACAAATCCGTCTGCCCCTTCATCGCCGCCTCCAACCGGTTGTCGCAAAGGTAGTTTGCCTTACCCACAAGCAAAGCGCTTCGAAAATCAGCAAACTCCGCCAGCCTAGGAGATTTCTTAAAAACCTTTCGCAACATGGGTATGTCGTTGTTGAGCAATTGCTCCTGCAAGCTGATGGTATTGGTAGCCACCACGAACGGGCGATTAGTCGTCACCGCATGAACCACACCCGGAGCCAAGTAGGCCAAGCTCTTGCCCACACCCGTACCTGCCTCGAAAAGCAAACTCTCACCTTCACCAAAAGCACGCCCCACAGCCAACGCCATAGCCGCCTGTTCCGGGCGATGCTCCATCTCCATGCCAACTGGCAACACCCCGCTCGGGCCAAAGACCTCGGTGGACAACGCCTCCAAGTCCCACCCCTCAGGAGCCAAAGCCGATCCCTCGGCATCGTCCACAATACGAATCATTCGCTTTCAATTATCTCGCAACCTCACAAATGACCACAAAGAAAAGAGGATTCTTTCTCTTGCCCTCTTCAAAATCAACAACATCGTCATATCTTTCATCACGGTAGGAATTGATTTATCCAAAGGATTTCCGCATTCCTTCCCAAAGCACCAAGAACTTGCCTAGCCAACTAATCTCTTGAAAAAACTTCTTTTACTTCTTCCCCTCTCCATTTCCTTCCTCTCGGCAGCCGACTGGCCGCGTTGGCTCGGCCCTGACGGCACTGGCGTTTCAAACGAGAAAGACTGGCAGCCCAACCTCGAAAAGATTGCATGGAAAGCGAAGGTCGGCCTCGGCTTTTCCGCGGTATCGGTGGCGGATGGTCGACTTTTCACAATGGGACATGACGGCATCAAGCAAGGCGGCAAGGAAACCGTTTGGTGCCTGGACTCTACCACTGGGAAGAGGCTATGGAGCAACTCCTACGAGGCACAGCTTGTTGACTACCTCCACGAGGGCGGCCCCTGCGCCACACCCACGGTGGACGGAGAAACGGTTTATTCAATCAGCAAAGATGGGCGCCTCAACGCATACCTCGCCGCCAAGGGAACCCTGCTTTGGAGCAAGAACATGATGACCGCAGCCGGCATGAAAAAACCACCGGAGTGGGGTTTTGCGGGCTCTCCCTATGTGCTCGACGACCTTCTGATCATCGAAGCCGACTACACCTTCGCCTTGAAAAAGGATTCGGGAAAAGAAGTTTGGAGGAGCAAGAAATACCGCCATGCCTACGGCAGTCCCGTTGCATTTCCCCAAGGCAGCAAGACTTTGATCGCCACCCTCAAGACCGACGGCCTCGTCATCCTCAATGCCAAGGATGGCGCCACCGTCGCCTTCGAGAAATGGGAAACTAGCTACCGGACGAACTCCACCACGCCCATAGTCAGCGGGGACAAAATTTTCATATCCACGGGCTATCGTCGAGGTTGCGCCTTGTTTAAATTTAAAGGAAACGCTCTGACCAAGATATACGAAAAGAAAACCCTCTCCACCCATATGAACAACGCCATACTCGTAGGCGATTACCTCTACGGGTTCGACGGTAACGTCCACATGGCCGGCCCCAAGGACTTGGTCTGCATCAATTTCTCTACCGGCGAGGAGCAATGGCGCGACAAAAGCAATTTGCAGGTGGGCTCCCTCATCGTCGCGGACAACCGCATAATCGCCCTCGGGCAGCGCGGCGAAGCGGCTATCGCTACGGTCTCGCCTAAAGGTTTCAAGCCTATTGTCCGCGAACAGGTCATCGGCGGGCGATGCTGGACGAGTCCCGTGTTGGCCAACGGCTACCTGTACCTTCGCAACGCTCGGGGCGACCTCGTATGCCTAGACCTTCGGGAATGAAGGTTGTGGTCGGAATTCTGCTCTCTTCTTTTTTGACCTGCGCGGCTTGCGTCAACGCCAAGGATTCCCCCCGCAATCTCAAAGATCTTGTTTCGGGGGACCAGAACACTGTTGAAGACGAAGTCGCAAAGCCTAGTTCCACTGCGCTTTCCCATTGGCCACAATGGCGCGGTCCCCTCGCCACAGGTGAAGCCCCCCATGCCAATCCGCCTTTAGACTGGAACGAAACAAAAAACATTCGCTGGAGGACACCGCTGCCCTGCGAGGGTCACTCGACACCCGTGATATGGGGAGATCGAATATTCCTTACGGGAACCTCAGCCCACGGGAAAGCGCTTCCCGTCCCCGAGCAACCCAAAGGCGCCCACAACAATCTGGATCCCAAGCGCAAACTACGATTTCTCGTAGTTTGCCTCGACTTGCTGGACGGTTCCGTACTTTGGCAAAAAACCGTGCGTGACGCCCAACCACACCAGAGCACTCACGAATCCGCCACTTGGGCCTCACACTCGCCCGTCACAGACGGAGAGAGCGTCTATGCGTTTTTCGGCTCCAGCGGCCTCTATGCTCTCGACTACAACGGCACCGTTCTTTGGGAAAAGGATTTGGGAGTCATGCTCGTCAAGCACGGTCACGGCGAAGGCGCATCCCCCGCCCTTTTCGGCGACACCCTAATCGTAAACTGGGACCACGAAGGGGATTCCTTCGTGGTCGCCCTAGACAAGAGCACGGGCAAGGAACGATGGCGGCAAGCTCGTGACGAGCCCACCTCATGGGCCTCCCCGATTATCGCCAAGGTGGACGGTAAGCCTCAGGCCATCGTTAGCGGAACCTCCGCCATTCGTGGCTACGACTTGTCCACGGGCGAAGTCGTCTGGCATTGCAGCGGATTGTCCAACAACGTCGTGGCTACACCCGTGCATGCGGAAGGCGTACTCTACGCAGGTAGCAGCTACGAAATTCAATCCATGCTCGCCCTTAGTCTCAAAGGAGCGAAAGGCGATCTCGCCGGCACCGACCACGTGCTCTGGACCCTTCGACGTCGTACACCGTATGTACCCTCCCCTCTCTTCTACCAAAAACACCTGTACTTCCTTCGCCACTACCAAGCGATTCTCACTCGTCTCGAAGGTAAAACGGGAGAAGAACCGAGCGGGCCCTTTCGGCTTCCCGGAATCCTAAACCTGTACGCATCGCCCGTAGCCGCCGCAGGTCGCATCTACCTGACCGACCAGCAAGGCGCCACCCTCGTTCTGTCCGCCGAGGAAACCCCCGAAACACTCTCCCTCAACCGGCTCGACGACTCCTTTAACGCCTCGACTGCCATCGTCGGCGACTCCATCCTTCTACGCGGAAAGAAATTCCTCTACCGAGTGGCCGAACCCGAGTAAGGCAAGTCATC